>RCNB010000204.1_pt1 | contig 74878 bp, 66 predicted proteins | sample 2041321 | NCBI WGS metagenome assembly RCNB01 (sample SAMN09708232, study PRJNA481090) | Marine sediment metagenome, whole genome shotgun sequencing project. | reverse complement strand
AGCGAAAAGCTTTATAAGTCCTTTATTTTGCATTGGTTATGTGAATTTTGTGAATGCTTTTTACAACAGCGTGCAAATATATGATTTACACTAAGAATTGACAATATATTTAGAAGTTATTGTAAAAAGGAAGCCATCCTAGTTGATTATCATCAAAAAGGATGGCTTTTATTCTTGGTTTACGTTGAAAACTAAAGGGTTAAAAGACCGTTTGTCTTGGTAACACCTGCTGCACTTTCCTGCATTTTATCCTTTTCAGCATCGCTCAAAGGAATATCTACTATTTTTTCTATGCCATTTCTACCTAATAGTACCGGAACACCTATGCAAATATCATTAAGTCCGTATTCGCCCTCTAAATAAGTAGAACATGGGAACATTTTTTTCTGATCGCAAGCAATAGCCTGCACCAAAGCAGATACCGCAGCTCCAGGAGCATACCATGCACTAGTTCCTAGTAGTTTTGTTAAAGTAGCGCCACCAACTTTGGTGTCTTCTGCTACTTGTTGTAGCCTTTCATCCGATAAAAACTCTGAAACCCTAATACTGTTCCGTGTTGCGTGCGAAGTTAATGGAACCATTCCTGTGTCACTATGACCACCGATTACCATTCCGTCTACATCGGAGATAGGTGCTTCCATGGCTTCTGACAGTCTATACTTAAACCGTGCACTATCCAAAGCTCCTCCCATACCTATAATTCTATGTTTAGGCAAATCTGTTGTTTTGTGCACCAAGTAGGTCATAGTATCCATAGGATTGCTTACAACGATAAGGATTACATTGGGTGAATGTTCTATTAAATTACTTGATACCGTCTTTACAATACCCGCATTAATACCGATTAACTCTTCTCTAGTCATCCCTGGTTTTCTAGGAATTCCTGAGGTAATCACGGCAATATCGCTATTGGCAGTTTTAGAATAATCGTTGGTACTCCCAGTAATTTTAGTATCAAAACCATTTAATGAGGCTGTCTGCATTAAATCCATTGCCTTACCTTCCGCATACCCCTCTTTGATATCCAAAAGAACAACTTCTGACGCAAAATCCTTAATTGCAATATACTCCGCGCAACTTGCACCTACCGCACCTGCTCCTACTACTGTAACTTTCATCTATTTGCTAATTTATATTAGTTATCACTCTAAGACTTATAGGTCTCGTTTCTATGTCTTTCTACTTCAAAAATAGGTATTTATTGATCAAAAAAAGGATTGGTAATAGTAATATTAGAAGAAATACCATCCTAAAAAACATCGATAAACGGATTAGCAAGTTAAAAAAAAGAGCGGTTCAACGAAGAAATCGGAAAATTGTTACCGTACAACGAATTTTAGTAATAACACAATCAACATTCTCGTTAATACGTTTGGACCCCAAATCCAACAAAACCTACTTTAATGAAGAAAAAATTACTTTCCCTAATGGCCATTCTTGCCATTATTTTTTCTAGCAACTGTTCTAGAATTGAGGAGAACAATGATCCTATTATTGGTATTTGGATAGAAACTGCACCAAATTCAGAAAGTAGCACCGCCAAAAGTTCCACTCGAAAAGAATGGATTTTCAATGATGTATACCTAGGTAGGTACCATGAAATGAGTGCGGGTAAAATTGTAGCTCAATCCGATTTTAAATGGTCCAAAGAAGGTGAAACGTACACAGTGGAATATAGAGGTCTAGAGACCAAACCAAACGATATAGTTACTATAGAAAAAACAGCAAACGGAATTTTACTCCAACAACCAGATGGCGATTTTCTTGCCATAAGGGAATAAACAATATTAACAGGGCCATGGGAAAGAGTCTGTCCGGAGTAATCTGGGCAGGCTTTTTATGTTTTACGGCAAGGTTTCAACAATAAAAATCAAAAGGTTCCCTAAATATTCTACCTATGAATAAAGCGTATGTTAACACAAACCCATTTAAGGTTTTAGTTACCTGAATCCAAAATTAAACCCTACCGTCCAGGTATTAAAATCACCTAGGGTATAATCTGCATGAAGACGGAAGAAACCTAATTTCAGTTTTGCGCCAATGTTTCCAGTAACCCCACTAACTTTTTTTGTAATAGAAAAGGGATCAATATAGGTTTCCGAAGCTAAAGGTCCACTAGAAACTGTATACTCACCAAGAACATCGTTTTGAGATTTTCCAGTTATGTACCCTAATCCACCATAAAAGTTGATTATCGGAAGCTTGGTTGACACAATAGCATTAAAGGTCCAAGTACTCATTTCAGCCTCAATCCTTTGATTTTCGCCATCTACCAAATTAATATCTGAAAGATTATAATCACCATTAAGCTTCGTATATCCTATAACACCTGAGATTGCAATAGGTAAAATCTTGTCTGCTGGTAATAATTTTGTGAAATCGTGCTGTAAGCCAAACCCGATGAGACCAACCGAAGCTCCGTCATAATCTATCTTAGGCAAAAAACGAGCTTTAATTTCTGTTCCCTTAAAAATCCCTACACTAGCTTGAAGATAGCCTGAAGGAACAAAATTAAGGCCTTCTGCAGAAAGTCCAGACGGCAGTTCAAATTCCTCACGGACAGTAACTCCTGCTACCTGTCCTTCAACAAAAACACGCATACCCTCTATATCGCCCAAAGCGGAAGAAACAGGTCTAGCAACGCCTGGATTTTGAACAAAGTTTAGATTTTCATAATCGTCAGGATCCAAGACAAAGGTCTTTTTATCATCCTTATTCTTATGACTAGTAATGGTACCTATTAAGGATATTTCAAATCCTCCCAAAGGTTTGGCATCCGCCGTGTTGTACCATCCCGTGGAAAAGCCATAAACTGTACTTTCTGAAAAAGGAGCCAAATAATCCGTAGTGAATTTTTCTGCATCATCAATACCAGCTGCAAAGATATTGTTTAGATTAGTTTGTGCGAGCACAGCAGAACAACTGCACACAAAAATAACAGTAAGTAAATGTTTCATCTTATAAAACTAAAAAACCCGTGCGAATGGCACAGGTTTTTGTTGTATAAGTAGTGGTTTCTATGTGTCAATATTAGCATACACCGCATTTTTCTCAATAAATTCTCTCCGTGGTGGCACTTCATCGCCCATTAACATAGAGAATACCCTATCCGTTTCGGTAGCATTTTCAATTGTTATTTGACGTAAAGTCCTAAATGATGGATTCATTGTGGTATCCCACAACTGCTCTGCATTCATTTCTCCAAGACCTTTATATCTTTGGATACCTACTCCACCACTATAGCTTTCAGCAATGGCATCGCGTTCCTTATCACTCCAAGCGTATTGCTTTTTCTGTCCTTTTTTAACCAAATATAATGGTGGGGTAGCTATATAAACATGCCCACCTTCAATCAGTTCCCGCATGTAACGGAAGAAAAAGGTAAGTATAAGCGTTTCAATGTGACTACCATCTACATCAGCATCACACATGATGACTACCTTATGATACCGTAATTTCTCTAAGTTCAAAGCCTTACTATCTTCCTCTGTACCAATGGTTACACCAAGCGCTGTATAAATATTCTTTATCTCCTCATTTTCAAAGACACGGTGAGGCATTGCTTTTTCAACATTTAAAATTTTACCACGAAGCGGTAAAATTGCTTGAAATTTCCTATCTCTTCCCTGTTTTGCTGTACCACCTGCCGAATCACCCTCAACCAAGAACACTTCACAAAGTGTGGGGTCCTGCTCAGAACAATCTGATAATTTTCCTGGTAAACCTCCAATACTCATCACCGTTTTACGCTGCACCATTTCACGTGCCTTTGTAGCAGCGTGCCTTGCTGTAGCAGCTAAAACTACTTTTTGAACAATAATCTTAGCGTCGTCCGGGTGTTCTTCTAGATAATTAGTAAGCATTTCCGAAACAGACTGGCTAACTGCGGAGGAAACCTCTCTGTTACCAAGCTTTGTTTTTGTCTGGCCTTCAAACTGAGGCTCCTGTACTTTTACCGACACAATAGCCGTAAGTCCTTCACGGAAATCGTCACCTTGAATTTCAAACTTTAGTTTATCCAACATTCCAGAGGCATCTGCATATTTTTTCAAGGTAGAGGTCAACCCTCTTCTAAAACCTGATAAGTGCGTACCACCTTCGTGCGTGTTTATGTTATTTACATAGGAATGAAGATTCTCCGTGTAGCTGGTATTATAAATCATCGCAACTTCAACAGGAATATCGTTTTTCTCTCCTTCCATAGAAATCACATTCTGTATCAGAGCCTCACGGTTACCATCTAAAAACCTAACAAATTCCTTTAAACCCTCGGTAGAATAAAAAACTTCCGATACAAATTCACCATCATCGTCCTTCTGGCGCCTATCGGTAATTGTAATTGTCACTCCTTTATTCAAAAAAGAAAGCTCTCGCATCCTATTGGATAAAGTTTCATAGCTAAACTCTATGGTCTGGACAAAAATAGTAGTGTCCGGTAAAAAGGTTACCTCAGTACCTCTATCATCCTCTTTACATTCTCCAACAGTCTTTACCGGATATAGTGCTTTTCCACGCTCATATTCTTGCTCCCACACCTTACCATCCTTAAAAACAGTGGCTTTCAAATGACTAGAAAGTGCGTTTACACAAGAAACACCCACGCCATGAAGTCCACCGGATACTTTATAGGAATCCTTATCAAACTTACCTCCAGCTCCAATTTTAGTCATTACAACCTGAAGCGCGGAGACACCTTCTTTTTTATGAATGCCTACCGGAATCCCTCTACCGTTATCCCTAGTGGTTACAGAATTATCTTCGTTAATGACAACGCTTATGGTATCGCAATAACCGCCCATGGCCTCATCAATAGAATTATCCACTACCTCGTACACCAAATGGTGCAATCCTCTAACACCTATGTCACCTATATACATGGACGGTCTCATGCGCACATGCTCCATCCCTTCCAATGCCTGAATACTATCTGCCGAGTAATCCTTAGCGGTCGCCTCAGGTTGTTTTTTCAACGCATCTTCTTTATTGGTCTCTTCTTCGTTTTTTGCTTCTTCGCTCATAAATTTAAGGTTGTTTGTACTTCAAATTTTGCAATCTTACAAATATACGCAATACCCCATAAAATATAAGATTTATGGGGTATTGCATCCGTAAGTTATCAACAATAATTGTGGAAAAACCAAATGTGTTTACTAGCTGCAAAATGATGTCCTAAAAAATGGAACTTGATAAGTAAAAAAAGACAAAGCAAGCAATTTTTAAATAAAACCAACCTTTGCTTAATCGATGTTTAGGTAAAGAATAACTACTCTAACATGGCCTCACCTAAAATACCACGCATTACGGAGTAATTCTCGTCAACATCTGCATATTTTTTTCGCTCTTCTATGAGCTGTAGTTTCATAGCGGCAATAATCTCAGCATATTTGATGTCTTCTGAACCATTATGGAGTTCTTTTGGATCTTCCTCTAAATCGTAAAACTCCCAACTAGGCGCAGTGCTTTCCTTGGAGGTGCCCTTTTTATCCAGTCCTTGACCGTAGAAAAAAGCCAGCTTATAGCGTTCATTTCGAATACCGAAATGTGCTGGCCTATCTGGACTATGTAGCCAATACCTGTAATACATTTGAGTACGCCAATTTTCTGGGGTATTCCCCTCAAGGTTTTCCCTAAAACTCTCCCCTTGAATGTAAGCAGGTTTCTCAATTCCTGCATAATCTGCCAATAAAGCTGAAAAATCAATATTCAAGATGATGTCATCTATACGCTGCCCTCCTTTTAGCTCCTTAGGATATCTAATCACAAAAGGCATACGAAGAGATTCCTCGTAAATTAGTCGCTTGTCAAAAAAGCCATGTTCCCCTAAAAAATAGCCTTGATCTGCCGTATAAATAACAATGGTGTTGTCTGCAATTCCCTCGACCTGCAAATAATCCAACAGCTTCCCTATATTATCATCAACTGCCGCTCCGCAGCGCATGAAATCTTTTACTAGTTTTTGATAGATTTTTTTTCGTTTCTGAATGCTATCCAAACCTTCTAAGTCATACGGAAGGCCTGGATAGGAAGTCCAAAAATCATCGGTATCAGTCGCCTTTTGCCATCGCTCCCCTAAATGCTCAAGAACCTGACCTTTAAAAGTACGGCCCGTAGTCTTCTTTCCAAAATCAAACAAGGATTCGGGCTCTGGGATAGTATCATTTTGATACAGCGTTGCGAACCTTTCTGGATAATCAAAAGGCTCGTGCGTAGCCTTAAAATTACAGAACATCATAAAAGGTTTGGTAGTATCCCTTTTTTTTAAGTGATCAATAGTAAGACCGGTTATAATATCCGTTGAAAATCCCTCATATTGTTTGCCACCGGATGCATCACGACCATTTTCCCAATTTTCTTTTGTTTTTAGAATGGGGTTCCAATACTCACCCTGACCAGGTAACACATTAAAATAATCAAATCCTTCTGGCTGTTCCACCAAATGCCATTTACCAATCACAGCAGTCTGGTAACCGTGCTCCTTTAAAGTCTTTGCTATATTTGGGTGTCCACTAGGAATGGGCTCGTTTAGGGTATACACCTGGTTGATATGACTATATTGACCTGTCAGTATACTTCCCCTACTAGGAGTGCATATACTATTGGTGCAAAAAGCATTGGTTAGGGTTACGCCTTCATTCGCTAATCGTTTAATATTCTTGTTCTGTACATAGTCTTCTAAAATACCACCATAGATTCCCCAAGCTTGTGATGTATGATCATCTGACAGGACAAAAAGAATATTTGGTTTTTGAACTTCCTTTGTTGGTTCATCAGCACAAGAAAAAAAAGCACTTGTAACAACCATTAATACAACAACATAAATATACTTTTGAGCAATAGCTCTCATCTTAGTTAATTCTACCATCGCACTAAATATATTCAATTTACCTAGCATTCAAAATTTTTAACGCCATACAGTCTGGAAATAAAATCATTCCACCCTAAAACAAAAGAGGTGCCAGGTTAAGGACACCTCTTACAGACTAATTAAAATAAATAAACTGATTTGTTCCTTAAGAACAAAAAACAGCACCTTAGTAACGCCTAGTTTTTGTAAGCGTCGTCATGTACACTAGCAACGGCCCTACCGGAAGGATCGTTCATATTCTTAAAAGCTTCATCCCACTCCAAAGCTATTTTGGTACTACAAGCCACAGAAGGTTCTTGTGGCACACAAAGAGCAGCAGCATCTGAAGGGAAATGTGATTCGAATACAGATCGATAATAAAATTCCTCTTTACTGGCGGGGGTCTGTAACGGAAATCTGAATTTCGCGTTCGCTAATTGTTCATCAGATACTTCTGTATTTACTACTTCCTTAAGGGTATCAATCCAACTGTACCCTACACCATCAGAAAACTGTTCTTTTTGTCTCCAAACCACACTTTCTGGCAACATATCTTCAAATGCTTTTCTAACCACCCATTTTTCCATCCGCTCGCCATTAATCATTTTATCCTTTGGGTTAATACGCATGGCAACATCGATAAATTCCTTATCCAAAAATGGAACTCGCCCTTCTATTCCCCAAGCAGCCAAGGATTTATTAGCCCTAAGGCAGTCATACATGTGTAGTTTATCTAGTTTACGAACCGTTTCCTCATGCAAATCTTTTGGACTCGGTGCTTTGTGGAAATAAAGGTATCCTCCGAACAATTCATCCGCACCCTCTCCAGAAAGGACCATTTTTATCCCCATAGATTTAATGACCCGCGCCATAAGATACATAGGCGTAGAGGCTCTAATGGTAGTAACATCATAGGTTTCTAAATTATAAACTACATCCTTGATGGCATCCAATCCTTCCTGTATAGTAAACTTTATCTCGTGATGTACCGTTCCAATGTGGTCCGCCACTTTACGAGCAGCTGCCAAATCTGGAGAACCTTCCAAACCAACAGAAAAAGAGTGTAATTGTGGCCACCAAGCATCTGCAGTATCACCCGATTCTATACGTTTTTGTGCATATTTCTTTGCTATTACAGATGTTACAGAGGAATCTAAGCCGCCCGAAAGCAATACACCATAGGGTACATCTGACATCAATTGTCTATGCACAGCCGCTTCAAGTGCCTCCTTAATTTCCTGGATACTGGTTTCATTTTCTTTCACTGCATCGTATTCCATCCAATCTCTAGAATACCATCTTTTTAGTTCCCCATCAGAACTATGTAAATAATGACCTGGAGGAAATAATTCAATTCTAGTACACGTACCTTCTAACGCTTTTAACTCAGAGGCTACATAAAAGGTGCCGTTTTGGTCCCAACCTATATATAAAGGAATAATTCCCATATGATCTCTTGCAACAAAATACTCATCCTTTTCAGTATCATAGATTGCAAAACCAAAAATACCGTTCATCTCATCCAAGAACGCTGGGCCTTTCTTTTGATAAAGTGCTAGAATAACCTCGCAGTCTGATTCCGTCTTAAAATCATAACTACCTTCGAACTGCTTTCTTAATTCTCTATGATTGTATATCTCTCCATTGGCGGCTAGAACCAATTTTCCATCCTGACTCAATAATGGTTGCTTTCCTGAGGCTGGGTCAACAATGGCTAATCTTTCATGGGCCAACACTGCTTTATCATTGGCAAATATCCCACTCCAATCCGGACCTCTATGTCGTATTTTTTTTGACATCTCCAACAATTGGGGTCGCAATACCTCCGTACTTTCCTTTACATCAAATGCACATACTATTCCACACATAATCTATACTATTATATCAATTTGAATACAAATATCATTTTATAGTTTCATATATCAAACACAAATACACTATTTAACTTCATTTTAAAACTATTAAACAACTTATTCCTATAATTTGAAATTAATAATTAAAATTGTTATTGATAATTACATTAAGTGTAAGTATTTAAAAAATTAACGACTTTTTAAGCCTAATTGACTTAAGAACTACTTAGTTTTGAAGCACTTTAAAAACAAACATTGATAATGAAAAAATTAGTTACTATTACCGTATTTGTATTTGCATTAGTTTTTACTACTGCCAACGCGCAAAAATTTTCAGGAATGGACAAGAGTCCAATGGATATGGCTTCATACCCAAGTGATTACAAAATCTCCGAAAAAGTTGTACGCATCGCTTATGGTAGACCTCAGTTAAACGACCGATCTTTAGCCAAACTTGCGCCAGAAGGTGAAGTATGGAGAACAGGTGCCAATGAAGCACCAGAAATAACATTTTACAAAGATGTAACTTTCGGAGGGAAAGAAGTAAAGGCTGGTACTTATGCCTTATTAACTATTCCTGGTGAAAAAGAATGGACAGTAATCCTTCATACTCAGTTAAACCAATGGGGATCTTATTTCTACAAAGAAGCTTCAGATGTTGCGCGAGTAACAGGAGGCGTTAGTGCAGGAGATTCTCTAGAACAATTTTCCATCGCCTTTAAGGATGTTGATGGCGGAGCACATATGGTTATGGGCTGGGATACCGTAAGAGTGGCAGTACCTATTATGTGGTAAACCATTTATTTAAATTCTATAAAAAAACCTAAGCAATGCTTAGGTTTTTTTATTTGCCAATTATATATCCGCAACTTATTGCGGTGGTAATCTCCTAGTACCTTTTACTATAAAGCTTTCCTGACTGGAAGATGCTTCACCAAAAATAATGTCATCTTTAGTATCCAAAACTACATATACACGTTCTACACCATCTAAATTCACAATAAATTTTAAAGTATCTCCTTGGACTTGGACATCCTGACCGTTTAGCACTCCATTATCCAAATGAACCTCAACAAAATATGTCCCATTTTCTTGACGAACAAATAGCACTCCTTTTCTGTACGCTTCCTCCGCTCCTTTTACCTCGTAATTCCAAACACCCACAGGCCCTTTTTCTTTAACCATAACTATAGGTTTTTCCAAATGGATGGTAACGACAACGTTTCCAAAAACACTACAAGTTGTACCTAAAACAAACACTAAAAGTCCTAATAAAAGTTGAAATCGTTTGGTCATGCTTTGTGTATATTAAACTTTAACATACAACGTAAATTTTATATAATTATTCCGTTATACAACTATTTAATAGCAGTAAAGAAGTTTCAATATTTAGATCAAACTACCATATCTAAAAATATTGAACAACACTGTCCTTAAAAACTACTATGATTTTGTAGTACGTGAACTCTTTTTCTCCTGTATGCGCACATAGATAAGTTTCTTGCGCCCTTTCGAATCTTCCCTTCGTTCTATTTCAAAATGGGGAATACTATTGATTAATGGAGTCAGCTTTTGAAAACCATAATTTCTGGAATCAAAATTAGGTTGTTTCTTTTGCATTAAGCTTCCTACGTCGCCTAAAAATGCCCACCCATCATCATCAGCAACATCATCAATACTATTGGCGATAAAACGAAGATCTTTTGGCATAATTTTATCCACCTTGTTTTCTGTCTTGGTAGCAGATTTATCATTATCAGACGGCTCTTCCTCTGCTTGACTTTTTAAGATTTCTAGATAAATAAATTTATCACAGGCCACAATAAAAGGATTGGGCGTCTTACGTTCACCGATACCGAATACCTGCATTCCTGCTTCGCGTAACCTTGTGGCTAATCGAGTAAAATCACTATCACTACTTACAATACAAAACCCGTCTACCTTTCCAGAATACAGTACATCCATGGCGTCTATTATCATCGCGGAATCCGTGGCGTTCTTTCCTTGGGTATATCCATATTGTTGTATCGGCGTTATGGCATTCTCCAAGAGCACATTCTTCCATTTCCCTAAACGAGGGTTTGTCCAATCCCCGTAAATACGCTTAATGGTAGGATTACCATACTTGGCAATTTCCTCCATCATTTCTTTTATATAAGCCGATGGTATATTATCCCCGTCGATCAATACAGCTAAGTTTTTGTCCATTTTTGATGCTTTTTGTAAAGGTAGGTCGTTTTAATCCCTAATGTCGAATTGATACTCCTTGTTTTTAAACAACCATAATACGGAAAAGTATTTAGTAACTTTAGCAAAACAAACCTCTAAAACAATAATCTTCTATGGAATTTTCTTGGATAAAATCGGCGCCACTACTTATACTCATAGCAGTTATATCACTCAATTTAAGTGGCCAAGAGAAACAAGAGTATTATCAATTAAAAACCTATACCCTAAAAAACGAAAAACAAGAAAAAGTAGTGGACAACTATCTTGAAAAAGCTTTTTTACCTGCCCTAAAGCGACACGGAATTAAGAATATAGGGGTATTTAAGTTACATCCTGCTAAATTTGTTAAGGCTAACAAAATTCATGTTCTAATCCCATTTGAGTCTTTAGTAGCATTTGAAAATTTAGCAGAAATACTAATTAATGACCAAGAACATCAATTGGCTGGCATAGCCTATTTGAGTGCAGCTTTTAATGATGCCCCTTATGAGCGCATCAACTCGGTTCTGATGAGAGCATTTCCTATGATGCCAAAAATAAAACCTACCGAAGTAAATGGGAGTAGAAAAGATAGGGTGTATGAGCTTAGAAGTTATGAATCACCAACAGAAGCAACGTACAAGAACAAAGTAGATATGTTCAATGCTGGTGGAGAAGTAACTCTTTTTGCTAGTTTAGGTTTCAATGCCGTTTTTTATGCCGAAGTAATTTCCGGTAATCAAATGCCTAACCTCATGTACATGACTACTTTTTCTGATATGGACAAAAGAACTGAACGATGGAAAGCATTCGTTTCTTCAAACAAATGGACTGAACTAAAGGAAGATGAGAAATACAAAAACAATATGAACAAAGCAGACATCATGTTGCTATACCCTACCGAATATTCGGATTATTAAGCGCAGTTAGTAATTTGTAATTATAAATGCTAAAGGTTGCTTTTACACCGGTGCCAAATCACAAGCTCTCAAAAGAACCGAGTAAGTATAAATTGATTTCCTCTACTGCGGATTTTTTGCCTTAATCGAAGCGAAAATCAAAAAAATTAAAAAGACAATTCCCAAATAACCCACTAACTGGTAGGAACCAAAAGAGGAAAGACAAAGGCTGAAAATACTAGGGGCCAAAGCGCTCGCCAAAATAAGAAAACTCATAATTTTTCCAGTAATACTTCCCAAATGTTTCCTTCCAAAAAAACGTGGCCAAGCAACTGCGTTCAGAACCGCGAAAAAACCACCCATAATTCCGAAACCAACAATTAAAAGTGGAACACCCGCAGGTGAGGAAAGCATCAAGAAACCTAAAGAAGAAAGTACACCACCAAAAAGCAGTATGTATAAATAGAGCTGCAAAGCAATATAGTCACTTAAAAAATTAAAGATGGTTGATGTTACTACCGCCACTATGGATGCTGGTAAAAAAATAGCAATGGCATCGGTTTTCATAAAACCCTCATTCTCGAATATGGATACGATATGAAAAGTAAGCCCCGTAATAAAAAAGCTATTGAAAGCCAATGCGAGACCATACATCCAAAAGGCGCGGGTAGTCTTCGCCTCCTTTAATGTATACTGTTTTGTAACTAGCCTTGGTTTCATGGCATCGGCTTGGGTACTTCTAGTGCCATCTGGAACAAGGCCATAAGCTTCCGGACTGTCTTTATATAATAGAAAGGCAAGTATACTAAACACGAATACAGCAAGACCCAAATAACGCCAAGCGTTTTCCCATCCATCATAATCTATCAAAGCATTAACCCATAGCGGAGACGAAGAAAATCCAAAAGATATGGCAACACTAGTCACTGCATTTACTTTTCCACGATTCTTATCGAACCAGATCATGATGACATTACGGGATACCATGGTCAAAATCCCCTGTCCGGAAAAACGCAGCATAAAAAATAATAGGGTCATCAGTAAAAATGGGATTACCCAAGTATCTTCATCCAGAACCTCCTTTATAAAACTACTCAGTGTAACTGACCAAGAGCAAACAAAAAGTGTAAACGCCAAGCCTAATGCTGCTAGAGATGCTACTTTTCTTGCGCCGTAGCGGTCAAACCAAAAACCTGCTCGCCCAATCAATAAAGAACTTATAATGGTCCCAAACATGTAGGCGTTACTAAACTGGTTTCGAGAAAGACCTAGAGCCTCCTTAACAGGGTTTGTAAAAACAGATACACCTATAGTTTGTCCTGGCAAACTGAAGAAAACCCCTACTGTGGCAATAGCCAGAATTACATAGCCATAAAAAAAAGGGCTTTTGGCAGGGTCAATAATTCGTAAATTTTTTTTGAATGGCATACACTATATTCACTGCAAAAGTAAATCTTTGACAAGAAATACTGTTTACCAAATTAGCTGTGAACTACATAGCTACTATTTCGGTATTCAAAAAAATAACATTGCTACTTGGTAATCTGAAATTCTACACGCCGATTTCCCTTGCGTCCAGTACTAGTGGTATTATTTAATAAGGGTTTCTCACTTCCAAACCCTTGGTAGGATATCCGCGTACTATCTATGCCCATTTTGATTAAATAGCTTGCAACGGCCTTAGCCCTCTTTTCAGACAATACTTTGTTATAGCTCTTATTTCCAATAGCGTCCGTATGACCGGATATTTGGATTTTCAGAATCTTGTTATTGGACATGTAGGTTTCAATTTCATCCAGCTCCGTTTTGGACACTGGCAACAGTTGAAAGGTATCAAAGTTGAACAACACGTTTTTGAAAATATGAATACTATCCAATTGAATTGCTTGTGAAACAATAACGGATTCCCTAGGACTAGCAGTTTTCATAGGAACTACAGAAACCATATCCAAATAATAATAGGAACCCTGAGTAACATTCCTTTTGGTGCGAAGCGTTTGAGTGCGGGCATTTTTTTTAAAATTACCTATGATCATGAAGTTCTCTGTACCCTTTGCAATAAATTTCTTTTCCACAAAAACCCAATCCTTTTTATCCGAGTAGAAATCAGTATATCTAACTTCAAAATAGTTGGTAATATCCCCAGGTATTTTGGACAAGTGCATTCTAGACAAGTTCTTTGTAGTTTCTACACTAACCGAATGTTCTGTGAACTGAACTCCAAATTCTTTAATGGCAAAATCCGAGCGTTCCGCAAGGCTTACATAGAAAGAAACGGTATAGGTTTCGCCCTTTATTAATGTTTTGCTAAAGGAAGCCTGTATATACTCCCTATAATCTTCGGGTGCGTAAAAATAAAATCCCACATAGCCCACTCCAAAGTTGGCAGGTTGCTCACCATTAAAGTTCTTTGGGGTACCCATAGCCTGACTACAACCATTGAAATAATCGGTGGACCCATTGGTTGGAGTTACCCAATCTGCTACATCGCCATCTAAGTTACCTAATGTTTTGGGGCATTCGATGTAGGTTTCAAAACTTGGATTTCTAACCAGATTTTGCCCCATAACATTTTCTACGCATACTGTTAAGAGTATCGCCGCCATGGTGAAAATATAAAAGCGGTAGTTCATGGGCGCTAATTAGACACCTCTAAAGTAACGAAATGAAAGGGCATAAAAATCTAAAGCCAACATCTTTACGAGCAAAGCAAGTTAATTTCTTGTTGTTAATCCAAAACGTATAGATTGCTAGGTTCTTCACAAAGGCGATAAAAAATACTTTCTAAAACCTACTCAATTTGATATCCTTTTCGAATAGTATTAAAAATCAAACTTATATGTAGCACCACCTAATATCTGAAAGCCCTGAACTTGAAAATTTGCCCAACGTTGGTAATTATTATTGGCAATATTTGCCGCTTTTAAGAAAACGGATAACTGGTCATTTACACGATATCCTACATGAGCATTGGCATCAAAAAATCCGTCCAAAGTAATCTGCGTAGCTGGAAAATCCGATGGCAGTACATTCTGGACCACTACCGAAGAAAAATCCTCCCGTTCCCCTACAAAAAATAGATTCGCTCCTGCGAACCATTGTTCTCCAATCTGATAATCCATAAACAACGACCCCTTTAAATTTGGCAAATTCCAAGCTGGATTGCCGGTTTCGGTAGTGTAATCGTATACTTCAGCATTGATACCTAAGGTAAAGTTTCGGTTTACATCAACATTCAGTTCCCCAAAAATACCAAGGGTTTTTATGTCATCATAAAACACAGAAAAGGAATTACCAAAATTATAATCCTTGTCGTCATTTCTAAAATTATTCTGTGGATTTAATCGGAACAAAGGACTATTGTTCTCCGCCGAGTAAGAACCTTTGAGGTTATAGCTTAAATTAGGCAATAATTGACCCTTGACACCAATATACGCATTGTACTGGCTATCGGTTGGGGCAATACCGAGTGTCGGCGACACAAAAGAATTTTCCTGCACAAAACCATGATATGAGTTTTGTCTCAGTTCCCCTGTTACCCCACCATAGGCAATAACGGTCTCATCTAACAAACGGTAAGAAGCGGTCACAGCCGGGTATATATAAAAATTGCCCTCGCTATTTTCCAAATCCATTCCATATACTAGATTAACTCCAAGATTCAGAGCAAGATTGTCTCTTAGCATTCGTAAACTTGGGCTCACCCCTACTTGCAAAAGTCCGTATTCTATACCTTGGAGGTTATTTGCGTCGCTTACCTCTGCGTTTTTAAAACTACCACCCACATAATCAGCATTTATGCCAACTTGTAAAGCTTCGTCGTTCATCGGAAATTCAAAATTAGAAGTAATAATAGCTCTATTTTCAGCGGATTTAGTGGTATCCCAAAATCGCCTATAGGTAACTTCTGCACGATTAAAAAAGGAGTCCTCCAAATCAAAATATCCACCAGCTTCAGCCTTGTAATAATTCTGACCTTCGTCTATGGTAGCAATGGTTGTATCGTCATAAACTCCTTCGGGAATACCGTACCAATTGTAAAATTGATGTTGTACTCCTAGGTCCGCACCCCATTTAAAATCACGATCGCGTTTTACATAAGCCGCATCTAGTCGAGAATCAGAAAACCTGTCGCTCAGGATTACGCCGTCTATACCGCCTTGCGAAGAATGATGGGTGAGACCTAGATCTAAATTTTCATCTCTGTTCAAGGTTCTGCTGGTATAAAAATCAGCATTTACATTACCATAGTTCCCGATACCAGCAGATGCATAGGAATTAAAAAGTACAGGTGGCGGTGTTCGTTCCACCCGTGAAGCCGTTCCCTTTGTTGGTGTAAACGTAGAGGCTACAGGTACAGAGAAAATACTATATGTGATTTTCTTTTTTTGTAATACAATGGAATCATTAAGATTTGGCAGTGACTTGATTTTAAAGGCATCTGAAACAGTAGGCGTATAGGCCTTGGTCACTGTAACGGTCTCCGTCCCTATATCATCTTTCTTGTCGTCTTGGGCAACTACACATTGCATTCCCAAGAACAAAATACCCACTACTAATTTTATGCTTTTGTACATACGTGTTCTATTACTTTGGTACATTAATCTTGATTAGGGTTTACCGAGGAATTCCTTTGAGATTCCTTGGATTTAATAATAGCGAGTTCTCCTTTTGCATCGGCAACTATTTCCGGGTACTGGGCAAAGTTTGTAATAACACTCTCTAGAATATAGGTGGCCTGATAGGCATCTTCTAAGGTGTAAAAATTCTTAGCCATAAGCACCAATCCTTTTCCGCCCCATTCCTTATACGTAGCATAATCCTTGGCCAATTTTTGAACGGAGATATTCGAAGATTCAGGATCACCCTGCTTACTTTTAAAATACGCATCATAGTACAATGCCTCAGCAGCGGTAGCACCTGATGCTATTTTAAGCACTTTCGCATAGGCAGATTGGGCCTTCTCCTCGTCCTTGGTCGCTATAGCAGATCTAGCAATCATAATTTGAGCATCGCTCTTTATACGATCATCTATACTTGGCGTATTTAATACCTTATCGGCATATTCTAAGGTTTTACTATAATTCTTTTGTTCGTAATAACCCTTCATTAGGTTGGATTGCGCAAAGGTTCTATTTTGTTGGATATTTGCTTGTGCTTCTAGTTTTAATAAATAGGGTAAAGCGGTTTTATAATCCTGCTGACTAATATATACTTCACAAACCCTTGACAAGGCCTGTTCCGAATACTCACTTGTACTTCTGTCCGCTACATATTTATAATACGGTAAAGCGGCTTCCTTATCTCCCTTGCCAAAATATAATATGGCCAAGCTGAAGTTGGCATCTACGGCATGCAGTCCATTCGGAAATTGTTCAATATAATTTTTGTACCCGCGGATGGCTGCATCGGTATTACCTTCCCTGTTCTGTTTTTGTGCAGATTCAAAATTCGCATTGTCTAGTTCAGTATCCGTAATATCTACAAAATCTAAATCACCCACCCATTCCGCATACTCGTTTACCCGGCCCAAATCAACATAGACCAATTTAGCTGTTGCCACGGCTTGCACCGCTTCCTGACTTTTTGGAAAGTCCCTAACTACAGTTTTGAACTTAACTAAGGCATCTTCATTTCTATTGTTGTTATAATGAACAAGGCCCTGACGCATTAATGCTTGAGGCACCAGAGAACTTGCCTTAAATTCTTGTATCAATCTATCATAGGCCTGTAATCCCTTACCTTCTTGCCCATTACTCACGTAAGAATTTCCAAGTTCAAATAAGGCATCATCTTTTAGACTAGAACGGGTATAATCGGAAACAAAACCTTCCAAATTTTCAATCTTAGTGGCTGCCTTACCAACGAATCCAAAGCTCATCGCCTTTTGGTAGGAAGCATAATCTTTTTCGGGCCCTTTAAGTGCCAAGGCTTTATTATAGGTTTCAATGGCAGGCCAATAGTTGCTAGTAGCAAAATAACTATCGCCTAACCGGAGGTAGCCATCATTTAATTTATTTACTTCACTACCACCCTTATCCGTAAATGCTGAGAAATACGTAATGGCCTTTTTATAGTCCTTTTGTTTAAAATAGGCATATGCTAAACTGTAATCAACATCTGGTAATTCTGTTTGAAGTACTACTGGAGTATTTTGCTTAACCAACAAAAAACCCTTGGCAGCAGCATCAAAACGGTTCAAGAGATAATCGGCTTCTGCTTTCCAATAATTGGCTCTTGCCTTAAACGAAGGATCTTCCGCACTTTTTAGTGATTTTTCAAAAGTATCGGAAGCACCGGTATAATCGGCTTCCATAAACAATTCTATTGCCCTATAATAGGCTACTTTTTGGTAGGTAGCCTTACTTGCATAGCCCTTGTTCTTTTCCAAAAGTTCCATAGCTCCAGCAAAATTTTTGGAAGTTATGTAGGAATCCACTAAAAGGGTTTGCATTTCCTCTTGGTGGTCATCCTTAGGGTACGTATCTAAATAATTGGTAATAACCTGAGGAACCAGCTCATAAGCATTTCCCACTTCATAACTCAAACGCGCATAATTCAAAAAAGCGTCTTTTTGGATTTCTGGCTTAAAATCCATCTGAGAGGCGTTTCTAAAGGCATTCAAAGCTTCCTGCTTTTTATCTAATTTCAGATAACATTCTGCCAAATGATAATATGCGTTTTGTGATACACTGTTAGTGCCACCGATAATTTTATTAAACTGTTGTATAGCGTTAGCGTAGTCTTGTTGTTGGTAATAGCAGTATCCTAGAAGATAATAATCGGTATTGCTCCATTTCCCTCTTTTGCCTTTGTACGCTTCTAAATAAGGAATGGCATTGTTGTATTGTTTAAGATTGAAATAGCTCTCCCCAATAATCTTATTGAGCTCCGACACTTCTTTACGATCCGATTTTGGGAGTTGCTTTTTTGCTAAGGCGATTGCCTCATCAAACTTGCCCAATTTAAAATTCATATCAGCCTGATAGTAACTTAGCTTTTCTTCCAAAACATCTTGATCGGTTATTTGATCAAAACGTTCATTGGCCGTTTCATAATCGTCCTGCTGATAAGAAATGTAGCCTAAATAATATTTGGCTTGGGAACCGTATATAGGTGAATTGGACACTTTGGACAGGTATCGTTCTGCTTCCTCTGTTTTACGTGATGAAAACAAAGAATAGCCATAATTAAAATTAAACTTATCCATCTCCTGGCGAGAGAGGGCATTTTGGTCTACTTTATTGTACCATTTAAGCGCGTAGGGATATTTACCAGTTTCAAAATAATACTCGGCCACATCTGCGTAAGCAGAATTACGTTTGGTAGACGTAGGGTATTTTTCCACAAAGTCTTCCATTAATCCATCGGCACCCTGCTGATTTAGCCGCACTGCCGCGTTGGCTGCATAATACGCACTATTGGCAGCAATCTCTTCATTATCAGTGCTGGTACTTACTTTCTGAAAAATAGTCTGTGCAGCCTGGTATTGCTCGTTATTATACAAGGTTAAGGCATCTTGAAAATCTTTCTGTTCGTGAGTGTAAATTTTGGATTCCTGTGCATTGGAAGACCAAAGTATTCCCGTAAGTACAGGAATAAAAACAATGAGTTTTTTAAGCATAGCGTTCTCTAACTATTATATACCACCCTCGTGGTATTATGGATAACGGCAAATAATCTGCCTAAGTATGTCTATTAAATAACAAAGGAAAAGAATTTGAAAAACAGTTCAGTAATATCGTTAGGAACTTATTACTTTTATATCAACATTTATACTATGGAAGATACTGTTTTAGAGCTCAAGGATGCCGCGATATTTCAAAAGGAAAGTCTTGTTTTGAACGAGGTAAACATTCACGTAGCCAAAGGAGAATTTGTATACCTTATAGGCAAAACCGGGAGTGGTAAAAGCAGCTTCATGAAAACCCTATACGGAGACCTCCCATTAAAAAAAGGCGAAGGAAGTATCGTAGATTTTAATTTAAAAACCTTAAAGGAAAGCGACATCCCATTCCTGCGGCGAAAACTGGGCATTGTTTTTCAGGATTTTAAATTGCTTCCAGACAGAAACATTAATCAAAACATGCTATTCGTGCTAAAAGCAACAGGCTGGAAAGACACCGCTAAAATGAACACTCAAGTACAAGAGGTTTTAGAAAAAGTTGGTATGAAAACAAAAGGCTTTAAGTATCCGCATGAAATTTCGGGAGGGGAACAACAGCGTGTCGCTATAGCTAGGGCACTTTTAAACGACCCGGAACTTATTTTAGCAGATGAACCTACTGGAAATCTTGACCCACAGACCAGTGTGGAGGTCATGAAAGTACTTCAGGAAATAAATAAATCGGGGCGCACTATTTTAATGGCCACCCATGATTATGCTCTTATTTTAAAGTATCCTTCCAAAACCATTAAATGCGATGCCAATCGTGTTTTTGAAGTAGTACAAAAAGCGATGTAATTAAACCTTTTGTAATTATGGTGAAATGCCATAATACCTTGTTATCCTAGTCCAAATTCTCTATTGGATACACAAGACCTCAGTTCAGGGTATAAATCTATTCTTACTTATACCAATTAAACCTTTAAGGATGAATTGGATAATAAGATTTCAGCAAACACCAAAATAGTTTTGAGGCTTCGGGAACAAAACTAAAATGCTAAAATGATTTAAAAAGGACCTAAATATTCTTTTTTTTATTAATAATCTCTTTCAGATTTACACTATACGCAGCCCTCGTTTCAAGTGCCAATTCTTTTTTGTTACTTTGCGCATAATCAATAAAAATAAAAAAGCAGCATGGAAGTTCTTGGTATTGACATAGGTGGCTCAGGTATTAAAGGGGCGTTAGTAAACTCCGTAACTGGAGAAATGTTGACCAAAAGACACCGTATACCAACTCCGGAAGGAAGGAAGCCAAAAGACATGGCTGCTGTGGTAGCACAAATCGTAAAACACTTTGATTACAAAGGTCCTGTTGGCGTAGGATTTCCAACGGTTATAAAGCATGGCATCTGTAAATCTCCGGGGAATCTTCATAAAAAATGGCTGGGCATGGATGTAAAAGCCCTGTTCAGTGATGCAACTGGTTTACCAGTTACGGTAATTAACGATGCCGATGCAGCGGGCTATGCTACTATGAACTATGGTATAGGAAAAGGAAAAAAGGGCCTTGTGGTCATGATCACCATTGGTACAGGTTTAGGTAGTGGAGCGTTTTGGGACGGCGAACTGATTCCAAATTTTGAACTAGGTCAAATACCCTATAAAAATTATAAAAAAATTGAACTCTGGGCAGCGGATTCTGCCAAAGAACGTGAGGAATTAAGCTATGATGAATGGGGGAAGCGCTTTAATAAATTTTTAAAGTATGTAGAATTGATAGTAGCTCCCGAGTTAATTATTTTGGGCGGAGGCGCTTCAAAAGATTTTGCAGAATACAAACACTGTATCACCTTAGAAACTCCTGTTATTCCAGCAGAATTAAGAAACGCGGCAGGCATTGTAGGTGCGGCTGCAGCAGCATTGCATCAAGCGCCAAAAGATTAGTCTTAACCTATAAAACTGCATTAAAAAACCAAGTGATTATTAGGGTTTTTTCTTTTATAAAGTATACATACCTATTCCATTATTTTAGCACCTTCGAGGACCTTCAAAAAATGATCCGGTGCGTGCCTAGTTCCAGCATTAAAAATTACTTTGACAACATCCTCAGAAGCATCTTTATAAATTGTCTTTGGCAATAGTTCCAAATTTACTCCTTCACCGTCCAATAAAAAGGGCTGACCTAAAAGTAGATAGGGGTCAAGGCCCAAAATTTTGCGCTCTATTTGAGATAAATTTTTTTCATAAAAAAACCCTGAAATTATCAGGGTTTTAATTTGTTTAGAATTTGATGTTAATTCAAATCAATTTTACATTATGCTATTTTATTACGCTTACGTTCATTCTCCGTTAAGTAGATTTTTCTTAATCTCAAATGCTTTGGCGTAACCTCTACATACTCATCTTTCTGAATATATTCTAAGGCTTCTTCTAAAGAAAATTTAATAGCCGGTACAATTTTAGCTTTGTCATCCGCTCCTGAAGAACGTACGTTAGACATCTTTTTTGTCTTCGTAATATTAACGGTCATATCGTCTCCACGAGAATTTTCGCCAATAACCTGACCTTCATAAATATCTTCTCCCGGATCAACAAAAAACTTACCTCTGTCCTGTAGTTTATCAATAGAATAAGGAATTGCTTTTCCACGTTCCATTGATACCAAAGAACCATTTTGACGTTGAGGAATATCTCCTTTCATAGGTTGATATTCTAAAAAACGGTGTGCCATAATGGCCTCACCAGCGGTAGCAGTTAGCAATTGGTTTCTTAGACCAATTATTCCCCGTGAGGGTATAAGAAATTCACATAGCATACGAGCACCTTTGGCTTCCATACTTGTCATTTCCCCTTTTCGGATAGAAACCATTTCAACAGCCTTACCAGAAACTTCCTCAGGTAAATCAATAGTTAAATGCTCAATAGGTTCACATTTTTTACCGTCTATCTCCTTTATGATTACTTGTGGTTGTCCAATTTGCAACTCGTAACCTTCACGTCTCATCGTTTCTATCAAAACCGAAAGGTGCAATACCCCACGACCAAAGACCAAAAACTTATCTGCACTATCTGTTGGATTGACTCGTAGCGCCAAGTTCTTTTCTAACTCACGTTCTAATCGCTCCTTAATATGTCTAGACGTTACAAATTTACCGTCCTGACCAAAGAATGGACTATCATTAATGGTGAACAACATGCTCATGGTAGGCTCATCTATCGCAATAGTCTTTAGACCCTCAGGGTTTTCAAGATCAGCAATAGTATCTCCTATTTCAAAACCTTCAACACCGATTATTGCACAGATATCTCCTGTTTCTACTTCTTTTACTTTTTTACGTCCTAAACCTTCAAATATAAAAAGCTCTTTAACTTTTGATTTAACAATACTACCATCTCTTTTTACTAAAGAAATCTGCTGGCCTTCTTTCAAGGAGCCACGTGTTAATCTTCCAATGGCAATACGTCCTGTAAATGAAGAGAAATCCAAAGATGTAATTAGCATCTGTGTCGTCCCTTCTGTTGGCTTAAATGTTGGTATGTGTTCTATAACCATATCCAAAAGCGGCTCTATATTGTCCGTTTCATCTTTCCAATCATCACTCATCCAGTTATTCTTGGCAGAACCATAGACTGTAGGGAAATCCAATTGCCATTCCTCTGCACCTAACTCGAACATTAAATCGAATACTTTCTCATGCACCTCCTCTGGTGTGCAGTTTTCCTTATCTACTTTATTGATAACCACGCAAGGTTTTAAACCTAAATCAACTGCCTTTTGCAAGACAAAACGTGTTTGTGGCATTGGCCCTTCAAAGGCATCTACCAACAAGAGTACACCATCTGCCATATTCAACACCCGCTCTACTTCACCGCCAAAATCGGCGTGACCAGGAGTATCGATAATATTAATTTTTGTATCCTTATAAATTACAGAAACGTTCTTAGAAGTAATTGTAATTCCACGTTCCCGCTCCAAATCATTATTATCCAAAATTAGGTCTCCTGTATTCTCGTTTTCACGAAAAAGACTGCAGTGGTACATAATCTTATCCACCAAGGTAGTTTTACCGTGATCAACGTGGGCAATGATGGCAATGTTTTTAGTATTGGACATAAGGTCTATTTTAAGCGTGCAAAGATACTTGATTTTTCTTCACAGACACACAATCTTAAGTTATTTTTATCTTACTGATTTTGAGAGGTTTCAAAGATAAAATTACTTCTTTTTTCTTCTACCAAGAACCCAACCCAACCTAGCATCTATAAGTATACCTGTATCGACACTAAAATCGTCTCTAAAAATAGCGGGACCAGCAGATAGATTAAAATAAAAACCTTTGGTATAGGTCCGCTGTAAACCATAAACCACTGCCGCATTATAAAAATAATCAGAAGTATTTTCTAAATCACCAATTAGTGGGGCTCCAAATTGGAATTGATTCAGAAAGCTAACATAATTTCCTGAATTGCCAGAAATATTCTTCCCCTTACTAATACGCCGATTCATATTTACATAATTACGATATTCTGCTTGTAGCCCTGGGTAAATACCAAATTCTGTATCCCTATTTGATCCACCATTAACAGAAAAACCAACCACAGCTTCAAAATTTAAAGTAGAATTGCTTCCTACCCCAAGTTCATATGACACACCAGGCAGTAAAGCATTTACTTTAAAAAGGCCATTTTCGACCTTTTTTGTGGACTGTGCATTGCACCAAATCATTGGAACAATTAAAAACCAAAGGATATATATATTTTTCATTTTATTTTTGTTTAAAAACTAGCGTAAATGTGATAAAAAAAGTGATCGCTTTCTGTTTTGAATACTATTATTTACGTTGTTCCATTCTACCATTCTTGTAACAAATTAATAAAGGTTAACTTAAAAAAAATTATCCTCTTGCAAACTTAGCTCCTGAGCATTAAAACAATAAGCCTAACAAGGTTATTCTAATTTAATATGGGTCGTAGCAGTAGTATTTTTTACAAAAATCAATCCATCGAAAGTGGAAAAGAGGGCCAAGTCATAATAATCCTCTTTGGACTCCTTTGTATAACCCAATAATTTACCTTTCCCAAATACTGCTTCACCATCAAATCGGTTATTAAAATCCTTTGAAATAACAAAAAATGGGATGTCACTCGCTGCTCCCAAGATAGCTTCCCAAGAGAGTTTTGGTTGAAAGGACAAGGTTCCCAATTTTAAAACATCGTTATACGAGTGGTCATCGTTAATGAAGTTATTATCCATATAGGAATAGGTGCCGTTCAAGGAGCTTAATCCTATAGTAAAGTAATCGGAACCAAATTTTTCCTTTAGATTCTTTCCCATCAGTCCAATTTCATTATTTATAAGTACCTCGTTGCTAATATGTGCATTATGCGCCCAAACGATTATTTTATCGTCGCTATGCTCAGCCAAAAAAGTGATGCGGTCTGCCATGGTTTCATCTCTGGACTTTATGGGCTTTCCTTTCGTTACCTGATCATAATTGTAGTAGCTACTCTTGGCGTTCATAAACAGTTCCTTAGTCATTACGGTATGTAAGTCCTGTTGATACATGTAAGCGTCCATTACCAATAAAGATTCGTAGATTTTCACTCCTCTTTTATATTCTTTCTTTTGGGAGGAGGGAGTATTCGTTTGGGTTAAGTTCTGAAACACCATATTTAGTCCATCTAACTTCGCATCTGCAATGCTCCGTATTTCTCTGTCAATTAGCTGATGGATTACCCAATAGGAATCATCACACCCTTTAATCTTAATGGAAAGATTAGTTCCTTCCTGTTTTAACCAATTTAAAAACTCTTTCATTTCCGCCGTTTGATAAATAGAAAACAGGTGGTTCTTCATTAGTTCCTCTAAAGTGCCCGAGTTCAGTTGTTCCGAAAGTAGCTCTATATCGTCGTAAGGATTCTCTAATACTAAAGTCTTAAATCCTTTATCCCGTATTAAAGTCTTGGCAAGCTCAGCCCTAAGCCTGTAGAATTCCGATGTACCGTGAGTATCCTCGCCAATAGAAACGATTTTTTTATTACCGACATGGTCAATCAACGGTTTCAAACCCTTAACACTGTGACCATCCGCATCTAATTCCAACTCTCCTTTTATATCCCTTAAAACATTCTTTACTTCGGGCGCGATCTTTTGGAGAAATATAAGTTCTGAAGTTACTTCTTCTAAATCCTCTATGTTTTCACCATCTATAAAGACCTCAAAATCATCAAACCATGCAGTTCCCTTGCCTTCGAGAATACCTCCCACAAAAATATGATGGGCATTTTTAATCAGAGGTAATGTAATGGAATACCGCATCCAATCATTGGTTCCCGAAATTTGCTTTGAGCTACTATTCTCAAAAGCTACTGCGTTATTTACCCCATCGACCCGCATAATAAGACCTGCAAAACCTTTTCTTACATTTTTAGTTTTTACAGAGCCGGTTAATTTTACCGAATCGCCCTGATACCGGACTGGAATTTTATTAAACACCCAGCCAAACTTCCCTCTACTATCTGAAACCACTTTACCAGCATAATTATTTTCTGATACTTGCTCCATTCCCACAGGTTTAAAAAAACCTTTTTCAAACCAACCCTCAGCTTTTCGCTTTATGGTATCGTAAGTATTAAAATCAAGATTGAATTTCTTCTTTGGGGTTACTTGGCCATAAGCCAACATAGTACCCATTAATAAACATAAAAGAACACAAGAAATAGATTTCATGAGAAGAAGTTGAATTAGTTAAAGAAGTGTTGCTAGTTTAATCAAAAACCGGAGTACGCGACTTACGCTTGGTTGCTACCCAACCAAAAGAAAAATTGAATAAAGGACCATAACCGTCTGCTAGGCCATCACCTCGGTAGTATCCAAAGCCCAGTTCGGCATTAAAATTAAATCCTTTTCTGTACGTTCTCTGGATGCCATAAACACCTCCAAAAAATTCAAGATTAAAATCCCTATTATCCTTTAAACTATTTGTTAACTGTAATGCTCCAAAGAAGGCACTTCTTGCCGGACCTATATAATTAGCGGAATTACCAACCACATTTTTATTAATATCCAAACGTTCTTGAAAATTATGGTAATACCGAATTCTTATATTAAATGCTATTCCAAAAGTGTAGCCCTCTTGGTAAGCAGCCAAGCCAGGAGTAAAACTGGTGGAGGCACTTACGTTTCTAAATAATCCTAATTCGTATCTAAATCCCGTGCCCAATGTAAATTGATGACGTTCTAAGTTTACGATACCTTTTCCTTTTTCGGAAATACGTTGTGCGTGAAGTTGATGTCCGAAACCATAAATAAATAGAACAAATAGGAATAGCTTTTTATACATGTTTGGTTGCTTTAAGTTTCTAAAGCTAAACAGATACCTATAAGTGTCTCTATGTTTTAATGAAATTTTATGAATTGATTTTGAGGATGCTAGTATGTTGGTAAACGATGTTGGGGTTTTAAGATTCCGATTTGCTACGCGAAATTACTTCGCAGCACCTCCTAGTAAAGATGTTCAATTTTAGTAAGTGCTATGCACCAAAACTGTCTTCTTACACTAATACTAACTGCTACTCTCTATAACTAACTTCTATTTTCCTCACCAACTACCAACCTAGTCTACCTACCAATGCACCAGCGCTTTTCACTGAAAATCCACCCGATACTTAAATTGGCAACAGGATAAATAGCCCCTTCAAATTGACCAAGATAATAGCCCGCACCAACATCCACCGAAAAATTAAACCCAGAGTCATAACTACGCTGAAGACCTGTCACAAGACCAGCATATCCAAAAGCACCGGTCACCACTTCATTAGCTATGGTACGGGTGTCGGGAAAAAATACAGCAACAGCGGGTGCAATATAATTGGCAGAATTGCCGTATATCTGTCTTCTGTTCCGTTGGCGTTTTTCAAAATTATAATAGTATCTATATTGGCCTGCTAAGGCAGGAAAGAATCCAACTTCTCCATATATTTCCGAAACTAAAGGATCTAAAGACACTTGCAAACCTGCCTTAATGTCCAATGTAGTATTGGTACCTAAAGCCATTTCATATTCCAAACCTGGATTCATAAGGTTTACCTTAAACTGTCGTAATTCACAATTTTTACCAAATTGAGCAGTGGCATCCAAGATGATGAATAGTGTAGTACATAATATGACTAATCGCAATTTCATTATATCCTAATTGAAGTTTATCCCTTGCTAGTCTTTATAGAACAGAAAGTAGCTTAAAATAGTATCTTTGAAAAAAATAATCATTTATGGATCTTTCCCTTATTCCCCAAATTAAACATACGGATTCCAAAAACTTTTTTCTGCTCTGTGGACCTTGCGCTATTGAAGGGGAGGACATGGCTTTACGCATTGCAGAGCACATTATAACCGTGACCGATAGTCTTAGCATACCATTCGTTTTTAAAGGAAGTTTCAAAAAAGCAAATCGGAGTCGATTAGATTCTTTTACGGGTATAGGGGATGAAAAAGCCCTAAAAATATTACGGAAAGTATCAGAGACCTTTAAGGTACCTACGGTAACAGATATTCATACGGAACAGGATGCGGATATGGCAGCAGCCTATGTAGATGTATTACAGATACCTGCTTTTCTAGCACGACAGACCGACTTACTTGTTGCCGCAGCTAATACCGGAAAAACAGTAAATATTAAAAAAGGACAGTTCATGAGTCCAGAAAGCATGAAACATGCTGTGACTAAAGTTATCGAAACCGGAAACAAACAGGCGATAATTACAGACCGTGGCACCATGTTCGGCTATCATGATATGATTGTAGATTTTAGAGGCGTCCCTACAATGAAACAATATGCACCTGTGGTTTTGGATGTTACCCACTCCCTGCAACAGCCTAACCAATCTTCTGGAGTAACCGGCGGACGGCCTGCACTAATAGGCACCATGGCTAGAGCCGGCATTGCAGCCGGTGTAGACGGCCTTTTTATAGAAACCCATTTTGACCCTGCCAATGCTAAAAGTGATGGGGCGAATATGTTAGATTTAAGCTTGCTTAAAAAATTATTAAGCGATCTTGTGGCAATACAAACTGCAGTAAATCAACTTTAACCTTAAAGTATCGCTTCCTAAATTTAATGATATGATAAAAAAGCTACTTTCCCTTTCATTGCTTATTCTATGGATGGCGTTAATTTTTTCATGTAATGAATCACCAACAGTTACTAAAACTAAAAGACCTAATATCGTCTTCATCATGTCAGATGATCATGCGTACCAAGCAATCAGCGCATATGACACCTCTTTAATACAAACGCCCAACATAGACCGTTTGGCCAAAGAGGGTATGTTATTTACGAATGCCTCTGTTACCAATTCCATTTGCGCACCCTCCAGGGCCGTAATCTTAACAGGGAAGCATAGTCATATCAATGGGAAAATTGATAACCTTACTCCGTTTGATACTACTAACATTACGTTTCCTAGATTGCTTCAGAAAGCCGGCTATCAGACTGCTATGTTTGGTAAATTGCATTTTGGAAATAGTCCTAAGGGGTTTGATGAATTCAAAATATTACCGGGACAAGGTGACTATTATAATCCTAGGTTTATCACAAAAGATGGGGACACCACCATTACGGGTTACGTAACGGATATTACAACCGACCTTACTTTGGATTGGATGGAAAAACGGCGCGATACCGCAAAACCTTTTTTACTTATGTATCTACACAAAGCACCACATCGTAGCTGGTTACCTGCAAAACGCCATTATCCAGAATTCACTACTAAAACCTACCCCTTACCCACAACCCTCTTCGATGATTATAGTACCCGTGGTGAAGCAGCCAAAACAGCAGAAATGGGAATATTGAAGGATATGCTTTTAGAGTATGACCTTAAAGTACCAAAATCTGTTTTAGCTGAATTGGGAATTTCAGAACGTTTAGGTGCGGGTGGCGTAAATAGAATGAATGTTGCACAAAGAGCAGCTTGGGATGCCGTTTACAAGCCAATTGCACAAGACTTTAAGGAACGTTTCGCAGAAATGAACGACTCCACGCTTACCGTATGGAAGTTTCAACGCTATATGCAAGATTATTTAGGAACTATTGCATCGGTAGATGAAAATGTAGGTAGATTATTGGATTATTTAGATACCGAAAATCTTAGCGAAAACACACTAATAGTCTACACATCCGATCAAGGCTTTTACCTTGGCGAACACGGTTGGTTCGATAAGCGTTTTATGTATAATGAATCTTTTAAAACACCATTACTTATACGTTGGCCAAATGTGATTACTCCTAACACTAGGGAAGATGAAATGGTGCAGAATCTGGATTTTGCACAAACGTTTTTAGAAGCGGCTGGGGTAACGGCACCAAATGATATGCAAGGTGAAAGTTTAGTATCCCTGTTCAAAGGAGAAAAAGAGAAATGGTCACGCGATGTTGTGTACTACCATTATTACGAATATCCCGCTGAACATACCGTAAAGAGGCATTATGGAATCGCCAATAAAAAGTATAAGTTAATGCACTTTTATTATGATGTGGACCAATGGGAACTGTACGATATTAAAAAGGACCCTGCCGAAACAAACAATGTTTACAATGTACCCGAATATCAAGATATTGTTAGGGAAATGAAGGCTAAGTTAGCAAAAACTAGGGAGAAATATAAAGATTCCGAAACCTTGGATAGTTTATATATTCAAGGCTATAAAGAAGATGTTCTGGACTAGATTTTCCAGAATTTCTTATCTCTTACAGCATATGCCTCTGTAAGTACATCTTTGAGAACTGTATCGTCAATTTCTTCGAGTGTGCTATATCTTAACGATTTAATCATTTTACGACCTTCCATGGTCATCTTATCCAAATGTTTGGTTAAATGAGCAGATCGCCAAAAGCCAATATCTATATAAGACTTTTTTATAGGAACGTTCAAATAACAAAAAGGGCTGTCGTTCAAATAGTAGCTGGGTATGCCCCATTTATATTTTAAATCTGCCTGAGGCACCGTTGTTTCAATTACCCATTGCACGTGCAATAACATTCCCTTAAAGGGTTCTTTTTGATTTAAGATATAGTTTTCGGCTGGGTTCATTTTACTATAATATATAAAAGTTAACAATTAAGGTCCGCTAACAGCGCACTACAATTTACTATTTCTTAAACAGATAGTCTTAATTTTTAGCTATCGAACCGTTATATTTGAAACAAACCTAAACCCATGAAACCATATATTTTAGCTATTGTCTTTTTAGGAACTTTTTTTGCCTACGCTCAAAACCACACTCATACCGGTGCACAGCCTTTTAACTATCCAGATATTGAGGGCTATAAAACCTTAAAAACCGACCTTCATATTCACACGGTTTTTTCCGATGGTAAGGTATGGCCCAATATCCGTGTTCAAGAAGCACTGCGGGAAAATTTGGATGCCATTTCCTTAACCGAACACTTAGAATACCAACCGCATTTGGCGGACATTCCGCATCCAGACCGCAATCGCTCCTATGAAATTGCATTACAAGAGGCAAAGAACCATGACCTCCTCATTGTTCATGGGTCGGAGATTACACGTTCCTCCCCTATTGGGCACAACAACGCCGTTTTTATAACAGATGCCAACAAATTAATGGCAGAAGATGGACTCACACCTTTCAAAGAAGCAAAAAAGCAAGGTGCCTTTGTATTTTGGAACCATCCTGCCTGGTATGCGCAAAATCCTGATGGGAATCCTACCCTAAGTGATTTTCAAAAAGAACGCATTAGAAATGGAGAACTGCATGGAATAGAAGTTATTAATGCTTTTGATTATGCCGAAGAGTCGTTAGCCTTGGCCTTAGAACAGAATTTGACCATTATGGGCACCAGTGATATTCATGGACTAGTGGATTGGGATTATACTGAAAAAGGAAACCACCGACCTATTACACTAGTTTTTGCGAAAGAGAAAAACCTAGAAAGCTTACAAGAAGGACTCTTTGAAGGTAGGACAGTTGCCGTTTACAATGACCTTTTGGTTGGGAAGAAAGAATTTTTGAACCCACTGATCAAAGCCAGTATTGAGGTTGTAAGCGCTAGCTATCTGGAGAATACGTCGATCTTAAAATTGGAACTAAAAAACAACTCCAGTAGTGATCTTATGTTTGAGAACATGATGGACTACACCTTTTATGACAGTTCACCCGTTTTTACTATCGGAGGCTTAGAGACAAAGACCGTACATGTAAAAACCTTAAAAAAACTAGATACCCTAGATCTTGAACTAAAAATACTCGGAGCTTATTTCGCACCAAAACAGCATCCCGTAATTAAATGGGAAATAACCGTCGAATAAAAGTACTTACTTATTAAAATTCTAGGCGTTAACGTAGGATTCTAGGTATTTATAACGTGCTGTTAGTTTTCCATTTTGGGTCATTCGAGCTCTATGCAAGACGCCATTTTTATCGCCATTAAAAAATGCAGGAATTACGTTCTTCATAAAAGCTTCTCCAAAACCAACGCTAGCATCCCTTGGTAATTCACATGGCAAATTATCCACAGCCATAACAGCGATAGCATCAGGGTTTTTAAAATCGGTCTCTAACTCAGATCGTGGGTCATACCCATAAATTGGGTCGGCTATCGTAGAGGGTTTTATAGTTGTGGCTACAGGACCATCGATATCACAGCTGACATCGGCTACTACTTTTATTTTAAAATCAGGATGTTTAGCGTCTTCTCTAGTATATAAATAAGGAGCCCCTTGTCCGTAAAAATGTCCGGCGATATAAAAATCGGTTACCTTGGCAAAACGGAAAAAATTAGAGGTATACTCGTGGGGATTTGCGAAAAAATCAGGCTTATTACCACGAACTCCGTCTTTACGCTTATTATACTCCGATGCATCTATTTGACAGTAGACAGGCTCATTAAAATCTTCTTCCAAATATTCACCAACATTAACCCTACGCATTCCCATGCCATCAAGCATTTCTCTAGAACCATTGCCAACTCTTCCCCTGCCAGTTAATAAGACTTTGATATTAGGAAGCTTTACTTTTTGTAGCTCGGATATCAATTCTTGTTGGTCCGCCAGTGTTTCCGCTTTTGGTAATTTAAAAGTTTCATATTTTAACCCATAAGCCCTAAAGCCATTGTAGGCGCCCACGATTCCTGCGTACCTACCAAAGGCAACTAAACGTTGTTCTTTCTCGTTGGTAATGACCTCATGGTCATACATCTCAATATTCTTCTCAAGAATAGCCTTGAGTAAGCTACTATTATAGGGTTGTTCCTTAATAGTATGAGAAAAAAAGAAATACTTTTTATTGGGAATCAAATTTTCAATAGGCACTTCCTTTACACCTAAAAGCACATCACATTCCTCCATTTTTGATGCTACCGTAAGCCCAACAGCCCTATACGTATCGTCAGAAAATGTCCGAATTGGAGAAGGTTCAACAATAATTTCCGCATGTTTATGCGCCTTTAGGACCATTTTACAAGCTTCTGGAGATAGCACCACTCTCCTATCCGGTGGATTTTTACGTTCTTTTATGATACCGAATTTCATTTAGAATATAGTGTTTGCCGTTTTTAAATAATGCGTATCCTGCCATAATTTCAGCAGTATTCCTACTGCTTTAGATTGGCATGCTATTTGCCTAAATATAATAGGTTTTGCAAGGGTAAGCAAACTTTTGATTAACTTCGCAATCCTTAATTAAAATAGTTCTTTGAAAATAAAATTAGACGTAATTCAACAGATTCCAGCCTAGGCTGGAATGAAGTTAAATTTTCTAATTATGGGGCCGACTGGTTTTGACAGCGAGACCAATGGCAATGTAAGCATGTCGAGCGCTGAGGTACAGCTCGTTAATATCATACTTCACACTTTTAATTGGCGAAAACAATTACGCTCTTGCCGCTTAATCCGAATTATAGTAGGATTTAGCCTCGTCCCTACTAGGTAGGGAAGCGAGATGTTCCTGGGTAGCCCTTGTTGATGGCGACCCATTTAGGAGCACCAGAAAAGTCAACATAAGGTTATTGTTCGCTTTGGCAATAACACTAAAACTTAAGAAGCTAAGTGTACGATAGGCGGTCTTTGGTCGGTCGTGCATCGAAAACCAAATAAAGACTATACATGTAGAAAGCACTGACTTTGCTTGTTTGGACGAGGGTTCGACTCCCTCCGGCTCCACTTTACACCCCATAAACCTTTGGTTTACGGGGTTTTTATTTTGCTTTGACCAAATTCTTGACAATCCCGTTAAACTACAAAACTAATAGATAGGAGAGCTATAAACCCTTTCATTACCATTAGCTTTTCGCATTTGAGGAATAATCAAAGGCTATGCAAAATAAAAGAATCTTGATCTCTTACTAATCCCACAGTGAATCGAAAAAGTTATCAACAAACACCTTTGAAAACTTTAGGAGTGCATTTCATCGAAAAAAGCGAACATTTCATCTGTAAAAGGAATTTCCTAAATATTTTAGTGTCTTGAAAAAGAAAGCTAAATTATTATCCCTCTAATTTTATACATGCAGTCACTCTCCGCCAAGCGTACTTTTTTTTATACGCTATTGATAGCTTTTGTCTCTTTAACCATTTCGTGTAATAAAGATCATGATTTAATTTCTGAATATATGGTGTCAGATACAACAGCATCTTCTTTGGAACAAAAAACCACCACCAAACTTTTATCGGACGCTCAAAAGCTGAAGCAAGAGAAACAAAATGACGGTAGTACAGAGGCAATAGCACAGTAACCTTTTTCCCACTTCATACTCCTCCTTTCCATTTACTTTTTAGAATATCAATTTTACATCCCGTATCCGCAGGTCATCAAATAGGCTAAGTTCATATTTTTTTTACCTACTTTTCTTTGGCTAAAAAATCAAAAGATGGGAGAACCAGGCCATTATATGTAACCCAATTGTGATACCTTAGAGGAATATCTTATGACAACCGTATTTCATGTCGAAAACAGTAAAACGTAACATCTCCCTTACCGGTACTATTAATTTTACCGGGCTAATACTCAAGAGTGCTGAAGATTACGCGGCGGGAATACCTGGTATTAAAGTAGCACTACAACATAGTTTTAAGGAAATGGGCGCTTTGGAGGCGCTATCCACACTTTCCAAAATGAACCAACCAAGGGGTTTTGACTGCCCTGGTTGTGCTTGGCCAGACCCAGAAACACCATCAAAACTAGGAGAGTATTGCGAAAACGGGGCAAAAGCATTGGCCGAAGAAGCTACCTACGAAAAAGTAGATGCTGATTTCTTCAAGAAACATAGCGTTGAAGAAATTTCTACTTGGTCTGATTTTAAAATAGGTAAAAGCGGAAGACTCGTTAGTCCAATGGTATTAAAAGAAGGTAGTATCTACTACGAACCTATTTCTTGGGAAGATGCCTTTACCCTTATCGCAGAAGAACTTACCTCCTTAAACCACGCCGATGAAGGTGTTTTTTATACCTCAGGAAGGTCTAGCAATGAAGCTGCTTTTCTATATGGGCTTTTCGTTAGGGCATTTGGCACCAATAATATGCCCGATTGCTCCAATATGTGCCATGAAAGCAGTGGTGTTGGACTTTCAGAAACCTTAGGCATCGGAAAGGGCTCTGTAACCCTAGAAGACCTGCACGAAGCCGAAGTCGTTATGGTTATGGGCCAAAATCCTGGTACTAATCACCCTAGAATGTTGTCAGCCTTGGAGGCCTGTAAGAAAAATGGTGGGAAAATTATTAGTATAAACCCATTAGCAGAAGCTGGACTCATACGATTTAAAGACCCGCAATCTTTAACAGGTATGCTGAAAGGCACTTCATTGACCGATATACATCTGCAGGTGAAAATAAATCAAGATGTGGCCCTACTGAAACTCCTGATGAAGAAATTAGCCGCACGTGATGCTAAAGAAGAGAAGGTATTTGATCATGAGTTCATTAATACCTATACAAATGGATACGCATCCTTTTTATCTGATTTGAAAGATTACAGTGAAACCCAATTACTGGACCTTTGTGGTATTGAAGAAGCTATTATCGATGAAACCGTTGATTTACTTGCAAAAAAAAATAAGATAATTATTTGCTGGGCGATGGGCCTTACCCAACATAAAAATGGTGTAGACAACGTTAAAGAGTGTGTAAACCTACTTTTACTAAAAGGCAGTCTAGGAAAGCCGGGTGCCGGAACCTGCCCTGTCCGTGGCCATAGCAATGTACAGGGAGATAGGACCGTTGGGATTATGCACCATGTATCACAAAAATTGAACAACACTATAGAAACTGTTTTTGGATTTACCCCACCTACAAAAGAAGGTCTGGATACCGTACACGCTATACAGGCGATGCATGAGGAAAAGGCAAAAGTATTTGTTGCGCTAGGAGGGAATTTTGCTTCAGCAGTGGCGGACACGCAATATACTGCCAAGGCACTACAACAATGCAGTCTAACCGTTCAGATAAGCACCAAGTTGAACCGTAGCCACCTCATCACCGGTAAAAAAGCACTTATTCTGCCAACATTGGGTCGTTCCGAGAAGGATAACAAAAATGGAAATCCACGTTTTCTTACTGTGGAGAACAGTATGGGGAAAGTGCATCGTACTAAAGGCGTACTCGCGCCCAAATCTGAAGAACTGAAAAGTGAACCCGAAATTATTGGCGGTATCGCACATGCCTTTTTTAAGGGAAAGCACCCGGTAGACTGGAAAAAATTAGGTTCGGATTACAATAGTATTCGAGAAAAAATTGCTGCTACTATATCAGGTTTTAAAGACGTCTCAGAAAAATCTAAAGGAACTGGGTTTTATCTTCCAAATAATGTGCGGGAACTAGATTTTAGTAAACTCCCTAATGGAAAGGCACAATTTAGTAATTGTAGCCTAGCCAACCACGATATAAAACCTAATGAACTGTTACTAATGACCATTCGCTCCCATGATCAGTTCAATACTACCATCTACGGACTCAATGACCGCTATCGTGGTATTCACAACGAACGTAGGGTTCTTTTTATGAATGAGGCCGACATGGTAGCACAAAATCTAAAAAAACTAGAAGTCGTAGATTTGATAAGTACATACGACGGTATAGAAAGAAGAGCGGAACAGTTTTTGGTTATCCCGTACAACATACCAAAAGGAAATATAGCCGCGTATTTCCCAGAAACCAATATGATTATCCCATATAATCATTTTGCGGATTATAGCAATACACCTATTAGCAAGTCGGTTATTGTAAGTGTAGAAAAAAGGTAACAGTATTCAGCAAACAGGAAGCAGTATTGGAAAGTATTCAAAACTCTTGGCTTACCTTAACCAGATTATCTTGATTTTGTAGTTTCACAATTACAATGAAAAATGATGCGTTCTAAAGCAGTTAAATCAATAAATTAAATCAGGGAAATAGTAGTGTATTGTATTGTAGACATAGAGACCACAGGAAATGGAATTAAGGGAAACCGAATCACGGAGATATCTATTTTTAAATATGATGGACATGAGAAAGTAGACGAGTTTACCAGTTTGGTAAATCCGGAATGTGAAATCTCTTATTTTATTACAGGTCTTACCGGAATCGATAACGCCATGGTGAGGAACGCTCCAAAACTGGGTGAAATAGCGTCCAAAATCTTGGAAATAACAGCGGATAGTATTTTTGTCGCCCACAGCGTAAATTTTGACTACAACGTCATTAAAAATGAGTTACTGGGTATTGGAAAGGTGTTTTCTAGAAAAAAACTATGCACTGTTCGACTTTCCCGAAAACTACTTCCTGGGTACAATTCCTATAGCCTAGGTAAATTATGCTCTGCTATTGGCATTCCTCTTACGGACCGTCATCGTGCTCGGGGAGATGCTCATGCAACCATGTTACTGTTTCATAAACTCCTAAGGGCTCAAGGAGCAGAAAAGGTGTTTAAATCTTTTCTAAACGCTCGTTCCCAAGAAGCCACCTTACCCCCTGGACTACCCAAAGCAGAATTTGACAAACTCCCCGCTACTCCGGGCGTATATTATTTTAAAGATGCGAAAGGAGATATTATATATGTTGGAAAAGCAATAAATATCAAAAAAAGAGTACTAAGCCACTTCTACGATAAATCTACCAAGGAATTAGCGTTGTGCAACGAGACCCATTTCTTGGACTTTGAAGAGACCGGAAATGAATTGTTGGCATTGCTACAAGAATCAGGAGAGATAAAAAAGCATTACCCAAAATTCAATCGTGCACAAAAACAAACCAAACAACAATATGGTATTTTCAGCTATGAAGACAGAAACGGAATCATCCATTTGGCACATAACAAACTAAAATTAGCACCAAATCCACTGTATATATTCTATAACCTAACCGACTGCCGTGCATATATAGAGAAGGTTTGCGAAGCGTTTGAACTTTGCCCAAAGTATTGTCATCTGCAAGAAAATGTAACACACTGTTCCCATTTCAGGATAAAGAATTGCATAGGCATCTGCAAGGACATTAGCTACTTATCTGAATACAACACCAAGGTACAATCTGCTATCAAATCGTTAAAAGAGCGTAAAACAGATTATATCATTAAAGGTAAAGGAAGGAACGCTGAAGAAGAAACTATAGTTCTGGTCCGGGATAATTTATACGTTGGTTTTGGTTTTGTGCAGAAACAAGAGCAAATTAACACTTATGGAGATTTGGAACCTCATCTACAGCTGCAAAAAAACACCATGGAAACTCAGCGAATCGTTGAATCCTACAATATCAAAAATCCTGAGACAATAATAGAAATCGAAAAAGAAGTTTGGAACCTAGAAGGTTTTTAATCATTTAAGTTGCGGTACATACGCATTACAAAGATAATCCATATCACAAAAATGATACCTACAAAAATGGAATATAAGAGTACAAAATCCACTATCTTTTTCCCTTAAAATAATTCATAAAACCTAGAATGGTAGGTGCCCAAAAAGCGATAAATATAGCATCGAGCTTTTTACCGCTAAGAAAAAGTACTTCAGAAACAATTATAATGGATAAGACCACCAGAAGTAATACACAGTTCATTACTCCAACCCGCTCTACAAATGTTTTAATCATTAGCTAAATACAAATCTTTATTAAATTTAACAATTAGTTTAATACGAAAATTATTTTTGTTAGGTTTTTTTAACATTTAAAAAACAAACGTGCGCTTTAGCGCTAAAAATTAAAACATCCGAATAAAATTAAAATCAAAAGAATAATTTTCTCCTTATTACAATTTGGCTTGAACTCGAACCAAAACCATTATAATTTAGGCCATTTTTTTGTTGGGAAACAACTTTATATTCCACTGAGCCTGCCCTCCCTGTTGCTATCTCCCAAAGCGAATACCTATAAAAAAGGAGGATAACAGCACAAAGTGCTTCTACTTCTTTTTTCTTTCGCTATTTACAAAACTAATCATGATGGCTACCAAGATGACACAAACCAAGGCAAAAATACCTATCATTATTATTCCATTACTCCAATTGACCAAAGGATAAAACATATGCATAATTTATAAAATTAGGTTACTTATTAAAGATTTTGCGTATTGAGACCAAACAAGCCATAAAAGGGACAAAAACCTACCAAACTAGTGAGAGCAAATATACCTGCTACGATCATAAGGACAAAAGAAGAAGAACCTTCTATCATTCCTAAATACACCATAAAACCTGCTATAATCGCTATAATTGTCCGAATGACCCTATCTAGGACCCCTATATTTTTTTTCATACCCATTTTTATCAAGCTCTACTTAATCTAGAACATCATCACCCTTTTTTTTGTGGATTATGAGACCTAAGATTAAATCGTAGATACTACGAAATACACAGCAAATTTATACCCGCATTACGGCTTAAAAAATGATAATTATCAGGTTTACAGCGTGGAAGGACAAACGTAATCGGTCATGGAAATTCCTTCTTGTTTAAGCGCTGCAAAACCTCCAGATATATCAATAAGGTTATGGATTCCCCTGCTTTTTAATATAGAAGCAGCAATCACGGAACGATAACCTCCTGCACAGTGCACAAAGAAATCCTGTTCCTTAGGAAACTGAGAGAGGTATTCGTTTAGCGTACTCAACGGAGTGTGCTTGGCGTTAATCATATGCTCGGAAGCATACTCGCCTTCCTTACGTACATCGAAAACCGGGATCTGATTGGTCGCTAATTGCTCCTTTACGGTGCTAGCCGATACCGAAGTTATACTGTCTGTTTCCTTACCTGCTTTCTCCCAAGCATCCAAACCACCCTTTAAGTAGCCAACCGTGCCATCAAACCCTACTCTGGATAATCTGGTTATCGCCTCCTCTTCTTTTCCTTCAGGTATAACCAAAAGCAAAGGTTGTTTGATATCTGCCACCAAGGCACCTACCCACGGAGCAAAATCCCCGTTAAGTCCAATGAATATTGACCGCGGTATATGATTTTTTATGAATTCGTTTTGATGTCTTACATCTAAGACCAGTGCTTCAGTGGTATTTGCTGCTAACTCAAATTCTTCTGGTGACAAGGCGGTGGTTCCTCTATCCAATACCGCTGCGATATCCTCATAACCCTCCTTGTTCATTTTTACGTTTAAGGGAAAATATTTAGGCGGTGGCAAAAGTCCGTCAGTTACCTCTGCAACAAACTCTTCCTTGGTCATATCCGCCCTTAGGGCATAATTCATTTTCTTTTGATTCCCCAAGGAATCTACTGTTTCTTTCATCATATTCTTGCCGCAGGCCGAACCTGCTCCATGTGCAGGATAAACGATAACATCATCCGCCAAGGGCATAATCTTATTTCGGAGACTATCGTACAAAGTTCCAGCGAGTTGCTCCTGTGTTAGATGTGCTGCTTTTTGCGCAAGATCTGGGCGTCCTACATCACCTAAGAACAAAGTATCTCCAGAAAAAATAGCGTGATCTTTACCATTAGCATCCTGTAAAAGATAGGTAGTGCTTTCCATAGTGTGCCCGGGAGTATGCAGTGCAATAATAGTAAGTTCCCCTAATTTAAATTGTTGTCCGTCCGTTGCAATGACGGCCTCAAAGGAAGGGTTAGCCGTTGGCCCAAAAACAATGGGCGCACCCGTTTTCTTAGACAGTGTCACGTGACCACTCACAAAATCAGCATGAAAATGCGTCTCAAAAATATATTTTATTTTTGCATTATCCGCCACCGCTCGATCCATGTAGGGCGTCACCTCCCGTAAAGGGTCTATGATTGCGACTTCTCCATTACTTTCTATATAATAGGCACCTTGTGCCAAACATCCTGTATATATCTGTTCTATTTTCATTTGTGTATTTAATTTTTTAAAAAAACTAGTCTATACTTTTGACCGCTTTATAGTGTTTGTTTTACAACCATTTTCATAGGCCACCCTTGAACTCACTTCAGAAACAGCCCTAGGATTATCAAAGAAAGTTACTGCCTCTTTGGTCTTTACGAAGAGGTATTCCCGATGCAGTTCATTTATAATTCCGCTACTAAATATAATATCCCTTGTGGGTCCAATAGCTCCTGCAATGTAAAATTGAAGTCCTAAATCATGAATCTCATGAATTGTTTTCGTCAACATTTCAGCCGCAGTAGAATCTATATAATTTATGGCTTCGGCATTTAAAATAACACCTTTTAATGGTTCACCTTTTCTCACAACCTCCTTTAACAATTGACTCTTAAAAAAAGTAGCGTTCGCAAAATATAATTGAGCATCGAACCTAACTATTAACAAATCCTCCCGGTCCTCAATTTCATCCGCGAATCGTTTAATATTTTTATAATAGTCTGAATTTATTATATTTCCTAACACTGCAAAATGCGGATTTGAAGTTCTATAGACCATCAGCAATAAAGAGCTTAACATCCCTATAAAAATACCCTCTTTGATTCCTAAAAAAAGTGTAGCCAAAAAAGTAATCAATAAAACAACAAACTCATCCCTCCTATTGTCCCAAAGTTTACGCGCATATCTAATATCAATCAAACTAAAGACCGAAACCATAATAATACTAGCGAGTACCGCATTTGGCATAAACTTAAAAATAGGAGTTAAAAATAACAGCGTCAGCACTACTAAAACAACGCTAAAGAGGGCTGCTAAATTGGTTTTAGCACCTGATTGATGATTTATTGCCGACCGGGAAAAACTGGCAGTAACCGGAAATGCCTGAAAAAAAGATCCTACTATATTTGAAGACCCTAAGGCTAATAATTCCTGATTTGGATCAATAGTTTCCTCCCCGCTTTTGACTTCCAATGCCTTGCCTATAGAAATGGCTTCCAAATATCCAACCAGAGCCAAAGCCAAGGCTATGGGCCACAACTGTTCCAAACTCTCCCATTGCAAATCAGGCATTACAAAATTAGGAAGTCCGCTGGGAACAGTACCCACAAGTGCTACTCCATAGTCGCCAAGCTTGAACACATATGCTGCAACCATAGCCAATACCACAACGATTAAAATTCCAGGGATACGCTGGCTCCATTTTCTAAAACCCAAAATCAATAAAACACCAAGACTACCAATAAGTAAGGTGTACGGGTTTACATCTGAAGCATACCGAAAGTTATCTACGACCAATTTATGAAATGTACTACTACTAGGTGCTGTGGTTCCCAATAGGTGTTTAAGCTGACTTAAAATAATGATAATAGCGGCTGCCGAAGTAAATCCACTAATAACAGGTTTGGAAAGAAAATTCACCAAAAAGCCCATACGTAGTAAACCTAATATCAATTGAATGGCACCTACAACAAAAGCCAATACGGCCACCATAGCAATGTATTGTTCCGGCCCAGAAATGGAAAGTGTACCCAATCCTGCAGCAACCAGGAGAGAATCCATAGCAACAGGACCTACCCCAATTTTTCTGGAAGTACCAAGAAACATATATGTCAATACAGGCAAAAAGGCGGCATACAGTCCGTAAACCGGAGGAAGACCAGCAATCATGGCATATGCCATAGCTTGTGGGACTAAAACAATACCAACAGTAAGTCCAGCTACAAGATCTTTTGCAAAGTAGCTTTTTTTATAGGTAGCTAACCACTGTAAAAATGGTAAAAATCGGTTCACAGCACAAATTTACATAATAATGCCCTTACACCTAAAAATGGCACAAGAAAGGTGATCTTTAGAACGCAGGACAATTACTCATTAAGAATTCCCAAGAACACATTTACTTTGGGATTAATCGGATTCCCGGACGCTCTTCTCAATACCACCAACTGACCTGCATGCCAAACAGCATCTTCTATTGGTCCGTTTATCTGGTTCCAAAATGGATATTCAGAGCTTTTGTTTTCATCTTTAAAAACGATTGCATGTTTTGATATGTCCTTGGATGCTAAGAATAGTTCACTTGCACTCCTGAAGTTTTCCAAAGTGGCCAAACGTTTTTCCAAGTAATTCATTTTTGGCTGTTCTAAGGTATAGTCCGTAGGTTCTTTTTTTGCAGAATTCACTATTATTTTAGAAAGCCCATAGATATGATCTACAGTTTCTAATAAAGACCTAGCTTCCTTACTTGGCTTATAACTTAAATCAGTATCGACTAACCCTTCTGTAGCCCAATAATATCGAAAACCTAGGCCATCGACCATTCTAGAAACTATAGCTCCTGGTGTATATACGACTGGAGATTCAGGAATTTCCGCATAGTAAGAATCGGGTGTTATACTTTCCTGAGAAAAACTGATACTACCGCATAGTAATATGAAAAGGATTAGACTAGTTTTCATTAGCATAGACTTAATTATTTTTAGGTTTCAAAAAGACCGAATATTCCTTTTGGCCTGAGTTCAATATTGTAAAACCTTCATGTAGGCTTTCTTGTGACACCGCATAAGGGTAAAACGTAATGGGTTCTATACAGACCATATTGGGGACTTCCGTCCAAAGCATAAAATTACCAAAACCACTGGTGCTTATTTCAAGGGATTGTTTATCCGAAAGCACTACTTTTTCGCAGTTAGGAACATGAAGTGCCCTACTACCAACAGCCATGACCTCTGTTATAGAAATAATTTTTTCGTCTGTTTGTATTGTTGCATGCTCCGCACTTAATTTAAAAGCAGGATGATAGCCTAGCATAAAAGGCATTCCTATTTCGCCAGTTATTGTGAAAGTTATCCGAAGTCCACTATCGGTAAGTTGAAAGGTCTTGGTAAATTCAAAACCGTAAGGCCAATATAATTCCTTTTCCGAGGATTTTTGAGGGAATTTGGAATTTTGGACAATTGAATTTGATGCATACCGCTTTCTAAAAATCGCTTTCGTTTTGGCTTGTTGTTTTACTTGGTATTCCATTTCACGCAATAGGCCATGTTGGTCCTGCACTGCTGATCCAATTGGTGTCTTAACCCTAAAATTTGATTTATTGGTGGGTCCTATTATCGGAAACATTTCGGTATCGGAATTTCGCCATCCAAGACTTCCTTTTTGATGTATAAATTCGTGACCAGCCACTTCATAGCCCACGAGTTCTCCAGAATCAATTCTTACCGTTTGGTTTCCCAGGGCAAATACTATACTTTTCTCCATAACTATATTGATATGCTAAACACCATCTAGTTGACTACCGTTGCTGCTTCCTAAAAATTAGTTGAACTAATTAAAGCATCATTATTTCGGTGTCCATCCAAACCAATCTATCTTCTATCCAGTCCGTCAAATATTGTAATTCCTCTGGATACTTGTTGCCTATAAAATTATTAGGCCAGACATAGGTTCCTAACACAGGCCAGACCTTAAAGTTGGTACTCACCGCACCAGATTGGTTTAACAAAACATTGTAAGAATCGATTTTTGATAAAATAGCACCGTTAGACAAGGTACTGCCACGTAGCGTATTCCATCTAGATTTCAACTTGGTTAGGTAGGCGGGGTCCTGTAATAATCGCTCCCACCAAAATGGCACTTGCCAAAAATCCTCAGGGCAACGTTCGTTGAACTTGTAGGCCCAGACATTAGTTGTCCCACCTTCACAATAATTGGCATTTCCAAAGGCAAGGTTAAAATCCCAAATAGGTCCCATTTTTAGCTTTTCGTTCTTATCCTTATGCATATAAGTACTTAAACGATAGCCATCTACATTATTAGAAAGTTCATTGAGAATAAAGAAATCGATAAAACTATCTACATCTATAAATGCTTGATAACCGGTATCGGCATTGGCAAAACTATCTGATGCTAAAGCAGTCTCAAATTGGCCTAAATAGTCGGTTATATACGTTTTCTGTTCCACAGTAATATCTTCGGCATCAGGCTCTTCGTATAAAAAATTAATTTCTTGGCCTAAAACAGCAGCTGGTGGTTCAAAAGCCGAGACAAATGAATTTTGGTCGTTATATCCTTCTCCTAAATTAGTGCCAGCGGTCTTATCTATCTTTAAAATATAACCTCCTGTGACATCCTCACCTGCATTTTCATCTTCTTTTAGGTTGTTTATATCTATGCGATTATTATCCCTTTTTAGTTTTTCCATGAAGACATAGACTCCTTGATCAACCCCATTTATAGCAACTTCAACAAATTTAGTTCTACTTGCATACTGATCAATGTCCCTGGATAAATCATAAATCAACATATTCCGCACAAGGGATTTGTCACTGTAAGGGGCGTAAAGTATCCAATCCTCTTCCTCAGGAAAACCAAAAACTGAAACATTCAAATCCTCATTGGCGGCATCTCGAGTTTCAAATCCGAAGGATTTTTTAGGAAATGATTGCGAGGAGGCACCGCGAATCTCTATTCCCATTTTGCCTTCATACGAAACCATATCATCCTCAGTTATGGTAAAGGTAGCATCAATTTTAGGTTCGTCTACAATTTGGTTTCCGTTGGTAGAAATAGCGACTAAGGGTAATCGATTTTCTAAAGGAATTTCAGTTTCCTCTTCCTCTGGTTCGTTTGGTGGCGTATCGTCTGAACTACAATTAAAAAGGAATAGCGATGCTACTAGCAGCATGAAGTGACGTAAAAACAATGAATAACGGGAAGATTGAGTTTCCATCAGTTTAATTTTTTACTAAGATACCAAAAGCTACTTATACTTAGCATTGGACACCCTTTTACAAAAGCTTATAGCAACCCATAGAAAACTAATACTATCCATGGTTAAAGGCAGATGATTTTGGTGCCAATCATGATTTTAACGGAAAACACTTTTCGCCCTTCGCTTTAACCATATTGGTATGCACATGTCATAAACTGGCAACTACTGATTAATCAACCTATAAATCAATAGAGCCGTTCTTTTCGTGAGTGCCTCTATGGTATTTAAGTTTACAGTCTCCTCCGGCGTATGAGCACCGCTACCCATAGTTCCCAAACCATCTAGGCAAGCAACATAATCCGCTACGAAAGAAGTATCCGCTGCACCACGTTTACCAGGGTCATAAGCCAATACCTCACCTTGTCCCAAATCTTTGCTGACTTCATTCAACTCTTTTAACAACTCCAAGTTGGAGTCCTTTGGACCCATAGCAGGGTAACTATCCGTAAACGTAATGGTTGCCGATGTCATGGGTAAATTTTCGGATACAATTAACCGCATTTTTTCTCTGGCACGCTCCTTTTGTTCCTCGGAAATAAAACGAAGTCCCCCTTTAGCTTCCGCCTTCTGTGCCACCACATTTGATTTTCCAAATACAGTTCCTTTACTACTAAATTCATCATACTCCACAAACGTACCGCCCATTACCGTGCCTGGATTAAAGGTTAACAAATCTTCACCTTTAACGTCTGTATAAAACTGATGTAATATGCGGGACATTTCAAATATAGCTCCTGCACCAATATTTTCACTAAAAACTCCGGACGAGTGCGCTCGTTTTCCTGTAACCTCAACTTTCCATCCGGAGGCACCTCTGCGGGCTACGGTGGCATAGTTAAATCCTGTAGATGTCTCGAAACCTAAAGCAATATCGCTTCGTTTAGCCGCTTCTATCAAATCTTTTCTTCCTACGGTCAATGGCTTGCCTGTACTTTCCTCATCCCCTGTAAAGGCAACTATGATTTGTGCATCACTAAGTAAGCCTTGCTCTTGAAGTGCCTTTAGGGCATATAAAATAATCACATTCCCACCTTTCATATCGTTTCCGCCAGGCGCATGCGCAATACTATCATTGATTCTGACAAAGGTCTGAAACGGACTATCCTCCTCAAAAACAGTATCCAAATGGCCAATCAATAGTAATTTTTTTCCTTTTTTTCCCGAAGTTTCGGCAAAAAGATGGCCTGCTCTGTTGAGTTCTTCGGGCATTGGAATCCATGTAGTCTCCATACCTATATCTTTAAAAGCACTCCCAAAAATTTCTCCAACTTTTTGTACACCTGCCAAGTTCAAGGTTCCGCTATTGATATTCACCACCTCTTCTAAAAAACCAATAGCCTCCTCATTATTTGCTTCTATACTTTTAACGATTTTGTTCTCGGTTCTTGATAATTTTTGTGCTGATAATGAAAAAACAAATAACAAGTTTAAACATATCAAAGCGATTCTTGATTTCAACATTAGGATATATTGCATTTATTAAATAGTATTCGTTAATCTAAAAAGCCCTGCTCACGCATCCATTCATCATTGAACATCTTTCCAACATACCTGCTACCGTGGTCATGGAACAAAACTACCACTACATCGTCCTTCGTAAAATGTTCTTTTAACTGCAACAACCCTTTTATGGCCGCACCTGCAGAATTACCCAAGAACATAGCTTCTTCCTTAGCCAAACGTTGGGTATACACCGCAGCATCCTTATCCGTTACCTTGGTAAAGCCATCAATGACCCCAAAATTTACATTCAATGGTAATATATCTTCCCCAATCCCTTCGGTGATGTAAGGATAAATCTCGTTTTTATCAAATATGCCTGTTTCATGGTATTTTTTGAAAACTGAACCATAAGTATCCACTCCCCAAATTTTCACATTGGGATTCTTCATTTTTAAATAAGAACCTACACCGGATATGGTTCCACCGGTTCCTACGCCTACTACAAAGTGAGTTACCTTTCCATCTGTCTGTTTCCAAATCTCGGGTCCAGTGCTTAAAAAGTGGGCTTTACAATTAGAGGGGTTATCGTATTGGTTCACATACCATGAATTAGGTATTTCTGTCGCCAATCTTTTAGCCGTGCTGTAATAACTTCTTGGATCTTCTGGGGCTACATCCGTTGGGCAAACATGTACTTCGCTTCCCACTGCCCTAAGAATATCCATTTTTTCCTTAGATTGTTTGTCGCTTATGACGCAGACCATTTTATAACCCTTAATGGTTGCCGCTAGTGCTAATCCCATACCCGTGTTACCAGAAGTTCCTTCGATAATGGTACCTCCTGGTTTTAAAACACCAGCTTCCTCTGCATCTTGAATCATTTGGAGTGCCATGCGATCTTTAACGGAGTTTCCTGGGTTAAAAGTTTCGTACTTTGCTAAAACCAAACACGGTAGTTCTGCCGTTAGTTTATTCATTTTAACCATAGGGGTATTCCCAATCGTCCCTAATATATTCTCCGCGTATTCCATTCTTTTCTTTATTGTTGATATTTTAGATTACTACTAAATCAGTCTTAATAAAATAGCAGAACGCTACTCAAAACGAATAGCCTTAACCGGGGTGATTTTTGTGATTATGAAAGAAGGTATTAACAACATTAAAAGGCAAAGTGCCATAACACCTATATTTAAAAACACTACCGTCATCACATCCATATGAACCGGAATATACTCTATGTAATATTCCTTTGGATTAGGAAACTTAAAGGGCTTAAACACTTGTTGAATGAAAATAATTCCTAGACCAATTACATTCCCCCAAAATAACCCTACACCAATTAAGTAAGCCGCATTGTACAAAAACACTTTACGTATACTCCAATTATTAGTACCTAATGCTTTTAATATTCCAATCATTGGCGTACGTTCCAAAATAAGGACCAACAAGGCAGTAATCATATTAAAACCGCATACGACAATCAATATGCCTATTATGAGTATAATATTAAAATCAAAAAGACCTATCCATTCAAAGATATTACGATACTTATCCTTGAGGGTCTTGGTATCCAATTCGGACAATGTCTTTCCATAGATTTCTGCACTTTTTTCGTCGATAGCATCAAAATTTTCCAAGAATATTTCAAAGTTCCCTACTTCATCTTCAGCCCATTTGTTCATTCGTTGAATATGCCGTATGTCTATAAAAATAAAGAGTCCATCTATCTCCTCAAATCCGCTATCATAAATACCTTTTACTATAAATTTTCGTTGGTTGGGAATACTATTGGTATCCTCGTTCTTTAAAAAAAATGAAAAAAATGAATCACCAACTTTCAGGTTCAACCTACTAGCCATGAGTTTGGACATTAAAATATCTCCATTTAGTAGACCCGTATAGCTGGGTAATTCTCCAGCTACCAGATAATCTTCTAGCGCTTGCCAGTTAAAGTCGTTCCCTACCCCCTTGGCAACAATACCCTCAAAGGTTTCCGCAGTACGAATGATACCGGCTTTAGTAGCAACGGCCTGTACATGCACAATACCTTCAATACTCGTGAAATTAGGATAAAACTCCTGATTTTTAGAAACGGGTACTACAGAAACTTCCGAGTTATTATTATCATAATTGTAAATCTGTACATGGCCATTAAATGCCGTAACCTTTTCTCGTATCTTGTATTTAAGACCAACCCCGGTTGCAATAGCAATCAACATCATAACCAATCCCAAAGCAATGGCGACAATAGCTATTTTTATTATTGGTGCGGAAATGCTAATTTTATGCTCCTTACCAGTAATAAGCCGTTTGGCAATAAAATACTCTAAGTTCAAATGATGATATTTATATCCAGTTTCAAAAATACAGTTTTATTATCGTTTTTGATATGCTCCGGGTGCGGAAACCCGGCCAAAAAAACGAAAGAAAAAGCAGCATCTGCTGACATAAAATCCATCACCGTAGCAGCAAACCGAACGGATGCATATTTATCCCTACTGAAGGATAAAAAAATAGCGGTCGTAGCCAACCAGACTAGCGTCATCTTCAAAAAAGAAAAATACACGCACTTAGTGGATTCCCTTTTGGCATTACAGATCGATATCAAAAAAATATTCGCGCCCGAACATGGTTTTAGAGGCCAAGCAGATGCCGGCGAAAAGGTAACCGACGGTACGGACATAAAAACCGGACTGCCACTGCTATCACTTCACGGCAAAAACAGAAAACCATCACAAACTCAGCTGGAAGGAATAGATGTCGTCTTGTTTGATATTCAGGATGTGGGCGTTCGCTTCTACACCTATATCGCCACGTTGCAACTGGTGATGGAAGCCTGTGCAGAAAAGCATATTCCTTTAATTATTTTGGACCGACCCAATACTAATGCACATTATGTTGATGGACCTACTATGGAAGCGGAACATACCGGATTCTTGGGGATGACCAAAATTCCATTAGTGTATGGGATGACCATTGGGGAATATGCCCAAATGATAAATGAAGAAGGATGGTTGGAAGGAGAAAAGAAAGCTGACTTGACCGTTGTTCCTCTAGAAAACTGGACGCGGAATATGACTTACCATCTTCCCATACGACCCTCGCCTAACCTTCCTAACGACATCGCTATAAACTTGTATCCGAGTCTTGGCCTTTTTGAAGGCACCAATGCCAATGCCGGTCGTGGTACGGAATTTCAATTTCAACGCTACGGAGCCTCCTTTATGGATTCCACAAAATATGATTTCAGCTATAGCCCAAAACCAAATTTTGGTTCTAAATATCCAAAGGAAGAGGGGAAAACCTGTTATGGAAAAGACTTGTCCAAAACGCCAAGAATGAGCGAGATGTCCCTTCGGTGGATAATAGACGCCTACCAAAACACAAGGGACAAATCTAAATTCTTCCTCACTTCAGGTTTTACAAAACATGCTGGCACAGCAACACTACAAAAACAAATTGAAGCAGGACTATCCGAACTAGAAATTAAAGCTACTTGGCAGGATGATTTAGAGAAATTTAAGGCGATTAGGGGGAAATATTTGGCATACGATTAGAAATTTAAATAAACTTGTCTGCTTTACTAAATATTAATTTTATTTCAGATTAATATATCCCTTAATTGTAATTTCAGCACACGCAACAATGCCTGTAAAATCAACAAACCATTCCTTAGATAAGATTGAAAATACTGTCAAAACCTCACATATTTAGTGAAAAATTTTTTTGGGTTTTTTATTCTGTTGCGTTTATTCTTTTTACCCTAATTTATTTCCTATCCTATTTAACTATCCTTAATACTGTAAAGAAAAACCTAAAGGTCTCATCTATAATTTCCTCAAAAAAAATCTATACACTTAACATTTTAGTGTTTTTACTTAAGTATTAGTTGGCCTGCGATAGGTATGAAAAGGCTGTTTCAATAATCCTTTTATGCTAGAATTCTCCTTTTCATCTGGAAAGGTATCTACGCCATAGGTAATCTTATCGCGATTCAATTCCATATATGTTCCAAACATACGATCCCAAATAGCGAAAATATTTCCATAATTGGAATCGGTATAGGGCAACTTATAATGGTGGTGTACCTTATGCATATCAGGTGAAATAATCAACCAACTTATAGTTTTGTCTAATTTTTTAGGCAACTTAATATTCGCATGATTGAATTGTGATAAGACCACGGAAAGACTTTGGTAAAGCATAATAATACCCACTGGTGCCCCCACTACAAAAACACCAATCAAGGTAAATAGATACCTGATAAGACTTTCTAAAGGATGGTGTCTATTTGCAGTCGTAGTATCCACGTTATGGTCAGAGTGGTGCACTAAATGCACCATCCACAGTGGTTTCACCTTGTGTTCTACCAAATGTGCTGTATAAGCACCTATTAAATCCAACAACATTACTCCAAGAACTACATACAACCACAAGGGCATTTGTGGTAGCCAGTTGATAATACCAAAATTATTTGCAACCGTCCAATCGGAGGTCTTTAATAACAAAAAAGCCAAGGGGAAATTAATAATGATAGTTGTTAAGGTAAAAAACAGATTAGGTAGTGCATGCTTCCATTTCTTATATCTGATGCTAAACAATGGTACTATGCCTTCTAAAATCCAGAAGAAAGTGATACCACCCACCAAAATCAAGGTGCGGTGCAAAGGAGGTATACTTTCAAAATAAGTCATCAATTGTTCCATGCTTTAAAGATAATAATTTAGTTGGTAGGTAATGAAATCTGTTTGTAGTCCAATTCAAATAGTAGTAGACAAGCTAAACAACTCAGCCTAAGTTTTTTATAGCAACCGCTAATACATAGCACTTACTCTCTTCTTCATCTCCTCCACAATATTATAAGCCGCAGGACAAATAGCAACATTTTTCATTGTAAGGTTACTAATTTGTTGAAACTTTTTACGGTTGGTATGCGGAAATTCACGGCAAGCCTTGGGTCGCACTTCATAAATGGAACAGTAGTTGTCTGCCCCCAAAAAAGCACATGGCACCTGTTGGAGTATATAATCATTTTCATCGTCCAATCGTAAATAGGTATCAATGAATTTTTGGGGCTTTAACCGAAAATGTTTAGAGATACGCTGAATATCAGCATTTGTAAAAAGTGGTCCCGTTGTTTTACAGCAATTGGCACAGGTAAGGCAATCCGTACGCTCAAATTCTTCCTCATGCAATTCTTGCATTAGATAATCCAGATTCTTGGGCGGCTTTTTTCTTAGCTTGGTAAAAAACTTCTTATTTTCAGTATGTTTTTCCTTGGCCTTAGCCGGTAATTCAGCTATTGTTTTCTTCATTACATAAAAGTTTCGGTTCAAAACTAGGAAAGTCGTTTCAAAAAAAAGGATTTTTGTAACGCAAAACATTCAGATTGGAAAAAGATATATTGGGTACCGCATTGCTAGATTTCTATACTGGAAACTATACGAAGGATATCACCACCTATTCATCATTGGATGAAGAAGATGTACTCCCGTTACCCTACCTTTTTAGAAATTATAAGCAAATGCCGGAACTTGAAAAAAAAGCCTTGAAACTTTGCAAGGGCTCCGTATTAGATATTGGATGTGGAGCGGGAAGTCATAGCTTATACCTTCAGGGAAATGGTTTTAAGGTAAGTTGCCTAGACCAATCCGAAGGCGCCATAACAGTGTGTAAAGCTCGCGGTGTTAAAAATTACCATAAAGGAGATATACTCAATTTTGACCTAGGTTCCTTTGATACGCTACTCATCCTTATGAATGGTATTGGGATAGCGGGGAAATTGAAACACATCAATATATTTCTTAAGAAATTAAAGTCGCTTTTGAATCCAGGAGGACAAATACTTTTAGACTCCAGCGACATCATTTACATGTTTGATAGCGATGAAGATGGCGGCCATTGGGTTCAAGAAGGCGAGTCGTATTACGGTGAAGTACGCTTTACAATGGAATACAAGAACCTAAAAAGTGATGAATTTCCTTGGCTTTACTTGGATTTTAATACCTTGCAACGCGCCGCAAATTTAAACGGTCTTTCTTGCGAACTGGTAGTTAAAGGTGAACATTATGATTATTTGGCACGTTTATACGTAACCAAGTAATAGTGGGCACGTTTTTTGCGTTGTATTGATAATAAAAATTGTTTATGAAGAATTTCCATAGTTTTTTGACCCTTATGTTTTGCATACTAATTTTGGCTTGCTCCAAAAGTGATGATACTGAGGAACCTAAAGCAAAAGAAGTTGACAAAACCGCTAATCTGCAAGCCACCGGAGATTCTGCAAACGATATTCTTTCTAACACTAATTTTGATAAAATCCTAATTGAAATCGCCCATGTCTCTTCCTTTAGACCAACTGCACCGACCATTGACCAATTTACAGATTTCCTAAGGCAACATACATTCAAGGAAGATATTGAAGTACAATACCTTCAACTGGATTCCCCGGACGAAGAAGATTTAACACTTCAAGAAATTGCGGATCTTGAGACAGAAAATAGAACGGCTTATAATGATGGGAAAACGTTAGCTATTTACATTTATTTTGCTGATGCCCCTTCTGATGGAGATGATATGTCAGAAGGCTTGGTAACACTAGGAGCAGTTTACAGGAATACCTCTATGGTAATCTATGAAAATACAGTCAGAAGACTAGCTTCTCAAAGCACCGCCATAACCATTTCCGATGTGGAATCTGCCACCTTAAATCACGAGTTTGGACATTTGTTTGGATTGGTCAACCTTGGATCTCCAGCGGTAAACGACCATGAAGACCCAGATGCTGGTAGGCATTGCAATATAGAAGGTTGTTTAATGCGTGCGGAACTTCAATTTGGCGGAACCACTGGAAAAAGCAGCACTATTCAAAATGAATTAAAATCGACTTGTAATTTATCCGGAACAACCGTATTAAAATTATTACAATCAAAAACAGGTAAAAGTAATACCGTTGCTCTAGATTCGGAGTGCGTGTTAGACCTTCAGGCGAATGGTGGTAGATAAAAATGGATGAAATACTATGTATTGGTTTTTGGATAAAGTTATAAGTCCCGATCAAAAATAATACGTTTAAATCTATTCCTTAAGGAATATTCAAGTACTTATGAGTCTGCAGGGACACCTTCCACTTTGGGTTTTTCATTACATAATCTACAATCAGAGGCGTTACTTTGTCACGAACACTCCACTCTGGTTGTAGGTATAAAATACAATCTTTGTTCGTTTTTGCAGCCTGCTCCTCAGCAAACATAAAATCGTGATTATTATATACAATTACCTTAAGTTCGTGGGCTTTGTCATAAATTCTCCCTTCGGGTAATTTGTTCTTTTTTGGGGAAAGACAAATCCAATCCCAATCGCCACTCAATGGATATGCTCCTGACGTTTCTATATGTGTTTTAAGGTTTTTTGCTTTTAAAGCAGATGTCAATGGGTCCATATCCCAAGTTAAAGGCTCTCCTCCGGTAACTACGATAGTATCCGAATATTTGGCAGCGTTCTCTACGATGATGTCAATATTGGTTGGCGGATGCGTATCCGCGTTCCAACTTTCCTTAACATCGCACCAATGACAACCCACATCACAGCCACCAACGCGAATGAAATAAGCAGCCGTTCCCTTATGAAAACCTTCACCCTGTATGGTATAGAACTCCTCCATTAAGGGAAGCATAACCCCCTTGTCAACCAAAGCAAGAACCTCTTGTTTTTCCATCGTGCAAAGATACATATAACAATTTCTAAAATTCAACAACATGAACGCAGCATTTTTAACCAAGTCTACGTGTGTGACAATCCATAAAACAACACTGTTAATTATATTTGATAACACCTAAGAAAATCTATGGTTCCATCACTTAAAATCAGCTATTTTTATAGAAAATTAATAACATGGGCTCCAAAGAGGATTTCTTTGCACATATTCAGGAAGGATACACCACTAAAGGTGATTTTATAACTATGGGAGCGGCAATGCTAGATGAAGAAGCCGTAACAAACGCTCTGGTGAAAATACCTCTAAAAACCCTTAACCGACATGGGCTCATAGCAGGAGCGACAGGAACAGGGAAAACTAAAACGTTACAGGTTTTGGCCGAAAACTTATCGGATAAAGGTATACCGGTGTTATTGATGGATTTGAAAGGTGATTTAAGCGGGTTAGCACAACCTAGTCCAGGACATCCTAAAATTGACGAACGTCATGCAAAAATTGGATTCCCATTTGAAGCTAAAAAATTCCCAGTAGAAATCTTATCGCTATCGGAGCAGGATGGTGTAAAGATGCGAGCAACCGTATCCGAGTTTGGACCAACACTTTTGTCTAGAATTTTGGACCTTACCGTAACCCAAGAAGGAATTGTAGCGGTCATATTCAAATACTGTGACGACAACAAACTTCCATTGCTAGACCTTAAGGATTTTAAAAAAGTGCTACAATATGCTACAGGTGGTGGTAAAGCTGAATTCACGAAAGACTATGGTCGTATTTCTACAAGCTCTACTGGAACTATTCTAAGAAAAATCATTGAACTAGAACAACAAGGTGCTGATCTCTTTTTTGGGGAAAAATCCTTTGAAGTAAATGACCTCACTAGAATAGATGAAAATGGTAGAGGCTACATTAATATCCTTAGGTTAACAGATATTCAAGATAGGCCAAAATTATTTTCCACATTTATGTTAAGCCTATTGGCTGAAATTTACGATAGTTTTCCAGAACAAGGTGATAGCGACAGGCCAGAACTTATTCTGTTTATAGATGAAGCGCACTTGATATTTAAAGAGGCATCAAAAGCGTTGCTAAACCAAATAGAAAGTATCGTAAAATTGATACGATCTAAAGGTATTGGGCTATATTTTGTAACCCAAAACCCTACGGATGTTCCTAATGAAGTACTCGCACAATTAGGTCTTAAAGTGCAACATGCGTTAAGGGCTTTCACCGCCAGGGATAGAAAAGCCATCAAACTTACCGCAGAGAACTATCCTGAATCCGAATTTTATAATACCAAAGAGGTACTTACTTCTCTAGGGATAGGCGAAGCTTTAATTTCTGCACTGGACGAAAAAGGAAGACCCACGCCCTTAGCAGCAACTTTGCTCAGAGCACCCATGAGCCGTATGGATGTGCTTACGGACAAGGAACTTAACAACGTAATTGAGAATTCTGATCTCGTAAAAAAATATGGGGATATCATAGATCGCGAAAGTGCCTACGAAATCTTAAACAAAAAAATAGAGAAAGCTGAGGCCTTAGCTAAAAAGAAAAAAGCCGAACCTGCAAAAAGAAGAACAAGCTCTAGACAAAGCACAAGAATGAATCCTATACTAAAAGTATTAACCAGTGCCACATTCATTAGGGGTGTGCTTGGGGTTCTTAAAAAAGTAATGCGATAATCAACTTAAAAAACGAATAACACCTAATGAAATCAATCAAAACAATCATCCTTATTTTTTCTTGCCTGCTTGCCTCACAATGCCAAAAAGAAAAAGACCCTAACTTTTTAATAGCATCGAGTCAGGTAGGCAAACTAGATAAGCAAAGTCTCGCCAGAGACCTTGAACTCATTTATGCCGAAGATTCCTTGGTCATGGATACCGTAAAGTTAAATTTTGGAAGTGGCGCTAGTAAAATTAAGATTTTCGAAAAAGGTGGTGCCCATTTACTTACGCTTACCCCAAATTCGGATAGTATTCCAACCGTACAGAACGTTCAAATAAATGACCAACGCTTTGCAACATCCAATGGTGTTACTATTAAAAGCACTTTTAAGGAAATAAAGGAAAAACACCAAATCAAAAAAATTATTACTTCTTTGAACAATGTCATCATCCTATTGAAAGATAATGATATCTATTTCACAATTGATAAGGCAGAACTTCCCGCGAGTCTGCGGTACACTGCCAATACTAGCGTAGAGGAAGTTCAAATTCCGGATAACGCCAAAATAAAATATATGATGGTGGGCTGGGATTGATGTTAGAAAATACATCCGTAATCATGAATTAAAAATTCAGTGTTCAAAAATCTCCTTTTATAGTCCCCACTACGGATGGCAAATATATTGCTGAACACTTTGGAAAGGCTACAGACGGTACTAATGAGCTAAGTATTGCCCACATGATAGCACCACCGGGATGGAGTGAACCTGCTCAAACACCAGATTTCGATGAATACACCATAGTAGTGAAAGGTAAAAAACAATGTATCATTGATGGAGAAACCGTCATCCTAAAGGCGGGAGAATAAATTAAAATCGAAAAAAACGTAAGGGTTCAATACACCAATCCTTTTGAAGAATCCTGCGAGTATATTTCAGTTTGCAGGCCTGCATTCAGTATTGATAAGACCAATAGAGAAGCCTAAGGTTATTTCATCACAGATTTCCTAGTATTCATGACTCACCAGGGACTGTTAATTTGTAGGGAAACTAAAAGTTGAATCTATTAATACTGACCGCTCTTTTAAATGTATATACTCTTAAATTTCTTAAGTTTTCATTACGCTTTCAAACTTCTAATCTTACGTATATAGTTGTATTAAAACGCCTTGTTTCAAAATTCCTTGGCATTAAAATATAAAAAGCTTTACGTATTTTTGTAGTTCTACATTTATGAAAAAACTACTCTCCAAACTTATCCCAAAAGCATACGGCATCGTTTTAAACCTATATGCGGGTATACATCGCGAAAAAGCTGCAGAAAAAGCATTTCATATCTTTAGCAAGGTTAGAAAAGGAAGGGTGCTCCCGAACCAAAAAGAGTATTTAGATGCTGCAAAACATGAAAAGTTGCACATCGCTGACCATACAATACAAACGTACCGTTGGAGTGGAACCAAAGGGACTGTTGTAGTAGTCCATGGCTGGGAAAGTAACACTTGGCGCTGGCATAAACTCATTAAAAAATTAAAAGCAGCAGATCTTAACATCATTGCTTTTGACGCACCCGCTCACGGTTATTCTACAGGAACCTACTTGTATGTTCCCCTTTACGCACAAATACTAGAAGTAGTTATCAAAACCTATACACCCAAGCATATTGTGGGTCATTCCTTCGGCGGCATGACGGCATTGTACAGCGAATACCTAAATCCGTCACCAACTGTCGACAAGATAGTGACGATAGGCTCACCTTCGGAATTTCATGAAAACATGACCCACTTTAAACAGCTATTAGGTTATAACGACCATGTTTCAAAAGCACTAGGAGCCTATGTCCTAAAACGGTTCGGTTTTAGCGAAAAGGAATTTTCTTCCTCTAGATTTGTACTAACTAATACCAAAAAAGGGCTACTATTTCACGACCGTTTGGATACTATTGCACCATACCATGCTTCTGAACAGGTACACGCTGCATGGCTAGGAAGTAGTTTGATTACAACAGAAGGACTAGGGCATTCTATGCATCAAGACGAAGTCAATAATCAAATTGTTGCTTTTTTAACATCCTAAAAACAACTATTTTTAGTCAAACTAAAATTTATGTCCAACATTACTCCCTTTCATATTGCCATACCTGTGCACAACCTCCAAGAATGTAGAACGTTTTATAGGGAAATACTTAATTGCGAAGAAGGCCGGAGCAGTGATCATTGGGTAGATTTTAATCTTTTTGGACATCAATTGGTTATTCACTACAAACCAAAACCTAAGGAAACCGAACTCCATAGCAATCCTGTAGACGGGCATGACGTTCCAGTTCCTCATTATGGGGTTATTCTAACTTGGGAAACCTTTGAAAGCTTCTCTTCTGAATTACGTAAAAAGGGTATGAAATTTGTCATTGAACCCTATGTAAGATTCAAAGGACAAGTTGGTGAACAAGCAACGATGTTCTTCTTAGATCCTGCAGGAAATGCACTGGAATTCAAAGCGTTTAAAGATATGGGGCAGTTGTTTGCTAAATAGTTCGACTCAGTTTTCTATTGCGTTTAATTCTTGGCCTTTCGTAAAGTTACAGCCTGTCCATTTTATCATTTGAAGTTTGAAGTTTGAAGTTTGAATATCTATTTTATTGCGACCATGACGTAGGAACCCTATCCCATCTGTGTTTTAATAACTCCTCGTATAAGGCCTTAGATAAACCAAAACCATCACTAGTTGCTGTATTTGCTAACACATTTTTTTGTTTACGCATACCAGGGATGGTAGTCCCTACATTGTCATTCATCAATATAAAACGAAGTGCCATTTCCGCCATGGTCATCCCATCTGGGAGTAGCGGTCGTAACGCATCTGCATGGGTCACGGAAGAAATTAAATTTTCCGGCACAAAATAGGTGCCTCTCCAATCTCCTTCGGGAAAGGTAGTTTCCTTCGTAATATTCCCCGTCAAAGTTCCCTCATCAAAAGGTACCCGCGCAATAGTTGCAATATCCAATTCCCTACATAATGGAAACAGAGTATCTACAGGAGCTTGGTCAAATATGTTATAAATGACTTGTACGGCATCTAACATGCCTGTTTTTAATGCTTTTATACCATTCTCAGGTTCCCATCGGTTCATGCTAATTCCCATAGCTGCAATTTTACCGGAAGTCTTTAAATCCTCAATTGCTCGTTGCCATTCTTCACGGTTACTCCAACCATCGTCCCAGGTATGAAAATGCATGAGATCTAGCTGTTCTGCCCCCAAATTCTTTAATGTCTTATGGGTAAAATCCATGATATGTTCCGTTGGATAAGAATCCTCAAAGGAATATTCGGGTTTCGCAGGCCATTGAAAATTTTTAGGTGGAATTTTACTAGCGGTATATAACTTTTTGGAAGGATGTCTTCGTAAGAGGTCGCCTAGCAATTCTTCACTATGCCCTTCGCCGTAACCCCAAGCGGTATCAAAAAAATTAACGCCATTCTCAACAGCCAAATCCAATGATTTTGAGGACTGGGCGTCGTCGCTTGCCGTCCAGCCGGCCATTCCCCACATGCCATAACCTACTTCACTTACTTGCCAATCGGTTCGGCCAAATCTTCTATATTCCATTAATAGTTGTTACTTAGTTAAAGCCATACTAACGCTAGCATTTAATCTAATTTGATAAAATCATTCGTTGTTAATGCTCCTAATTACATTATTCTATTTTAAAAGCTATGCTCTTTTTAAAAACCTTACCCCAATTGCAACCCTCCTTTACGAACCCAGAAATAGGCAAAAATAACGTTGGGCACCCAACACAGCCAAGCCACCATACGGTAGGCGGAAACAAAGTCACCAAACGCAATCGTCAGCAGCGGTAACCAAATACGTAAGGTAACGGCCCCGAAACAGGCTGCATAACTATAAATCATGAAGCCTTGATGTAATTTTATGTCACCACTTCGCACGGCTTTGTAAGCCAAAATCGTGGTATACAACCAAAATACGCCTAACGAAATGAACCCCAAGGACGAAATTAGGCCTCCTGTGGCAAAAAAACCGATATAAATACCACAAACTCCACTTATGACGGCCGAGCTCAAGTAAATCTTACCAATGAGGCGATGCCTATTCAAATTACGGGCTCTCATTTTCTTACTGAACTGTATCCATCCGATTAACAAGGCGATACCGCCAAAGAGAATATGGCCATAAAAACCAATATTCCAAATCACATTCGATAAAAGCATATCGGATTTGGATGCCAATAGACCAAATTCACGGTCGACAAAAAAATATAGTAACGGATATAACCCGACGCAAATGGCCAAAGAAACAAAGACAAACCAAGCAACTTTATTTGTGTTGTTCATAGTATTCTATTTATACCTCCAACTCGTCAAATCAGCTCCCTTTGGGGCACTTTCCGCTATGCGTTTCATGACCTTTGGCACATACATGCTGTTGTATCGTAATCTGGTAATGGCGTTGGGCAGCTCGGGATCACCGTTCCAGCAATGTTCGGCACGGTCGCCGTATAATACTTCTCCATCATAATAGGGCTCTGAGGTACTTTCTAAAAAATCTTCCATGAGGTATACCGCATTATTCAAATAGTAATTGTCCATATCGCCACAATAGATATGAATTTTCCCTTTTAGGTTCTCCCCTAATTTATCCCAATCACGTTCCAAAATATGTCTTAAATCATAGTTCTCCTTCCAATACTCGGCAACGGAATGATCAATATCTCCAGTCATTTTATCCCAAATACGAACTGGATATCCATCTTCTCCTTGGGGCGAATACGTAGCTTCCCAAATATCCCATTGCTGTCCAGAGCGGGATTTATCGCCTAAAACAAGTTCTAAATGATTGCCTTGCCGTAGGGTAGATTGTATGTTCCCTAGATAATCGCGATGGGAAGGCACCTCTAGTTCTTTATGCGCACTATCGTAATAGTATGCATTATCGTCTTCGTAGATATTGGTTAGACAATAGGCACTAAAATCGACAGGATCGGGACAAGCAGCAAAACACCCATTATACTCCTCAGGATATTTGACTTGTACTGCCAATGCCTCCCAACCTCCAGTAGAACCGCCATACAAAAACCTTGACCAGCCTTCTCCTAATCCTCTGAACTCTTTTTCTATATGTGGTATAAGTTCATAGGTTATGGCATCCCCATACGGACCTTGGTTGGCAGAATTAACCGCATACGAATCATCATAATATGGTGTTGGATGCTGGATTTCTATAATCAGCATTCTAGGAAAATCGGGTTCGTTCCAACGCTGGTAGAAATCATAAGCTTCTTGTTGTTCAATAACATTATATCCTTCTAGGCTAAAACGTTCGGAATACTCCGGTTCCATTTTGGAATCTGGAGGAGTGGTCCTAAATCCACCAAAATCGTTTGGAAAATGACCCTGAAAAACCATAAGCGGATATTCGGCCTCGGGATGCTCATTAAATCCTTTGGGTAATAACACGTGGGCACCTAAATACATGTCCCTACCCCAAAACTCTGATAGTTTTTCTGATTTTATTTTAATATGCTTTATCCATTCTGTATCTTTTGGTTCTTCAATAGGTGGAATCACCTGATCCATGACCACCTCTACATTAGCAATACCGTTCTCCGCTATCCTTATTTTAAAAGGTTTGCTATACAAATTCCCGGGTGACCGCTGCCATTTTTGGCCTTCGCCATTATCCATAGGAAGCTTAACCGTTTGTCCTGTTGCAAGATTGAAAGTTTCATATACGTGCAAAAGAGCTTGGACATTATACTCCCCCGGAGGAATCGCTGCTAAACTTGAAAAAGGGTAGCCGAAAACATTATCATCGAAGGTGATGGAAGCATCCGGAGCCATGGCATCCACGTTCACCCCAAAAACCAATTGGCCATTTAATCCGTCATTAATCTGAAATCTTGGTTCTTTCTCGTCGTTATCGGAAAACATGAGTAATAGTCTACCGTCCATAGGAATAGCACTAGCATCTGTACTAAAGGAGACATTAACAGTGTTGGCGGACTTTAATTCTTGTTTACAAGATTGCAATACAGTAACTAGGAGGAGTAAGAGTATGGTTTTTTGCATGATTGGAAATATTTCCAAAAAGATAAGGCATTGCAGGGTAACATCAAATACCAAATGAAGATTTTAAACGTTTATCTATAAGGCGCTAATTCAAAAAAACACCATGAAAAGACTACTACTTTCTTTTGCACTTATGGCAGCAGTTACTGCTATTGGCAGTTGTGAATATGACGACAGCAATGATATAGACATTTTAAAGCCTGTAGACTCGACAGCCACTGGAATACAAAATACTAGTTCGTTTTAAATCTAATAGAAAAAGTTGCACCTAGGTTTAATTCGCTTTTTACAGTTATTTCCCCTCCAAGGCTCGCTATTTGATTTTGGATGAGGTAAAGTCCAACACCCTTTCCTTCCTCAGCTTCATTAAAACGCTCATTTAAAGTAAATATTTGATGGCCTGTTTTATCCATATCAAAGCCACTACCATTATCCTTTACTCGTAATACCTTTTGTCTATTTTCAATAGCATTCACGATTGTCACCACAGGGGGAATACCTGGTTTAGCATATTTTATTGCATTTGTAATAAGGTTTAAAAAAATACTTTCCATGTAGGCCTTATTGAAGATAACACTTTCAAAAGAAGAAAAATCTGTAACGATTTGGGTGTTTGAATTTTGAATAAGTGAACCAACTGAGTTTATAGCCATTATTAGACTTTCAGACAACATCACTTCCTCTAAAGCAGCGCTACCAAAACTGCTACTCCTCATTACATCTAAGTAATTATCCAATGAATTTTCAACCCCTTTTACACCTATTTCTATATACTCCAGTATTTCTAATGTTTCCTTGTTCTTTATCTCATCGTATTCAATTAAATCAGAAAGAGAAAGCACACTATTTATTGGAGATCCTAAATCATGCGAAGTAATTAGGTTTAGTCTAGTAAGCTCTTCATTTTTTTGAGTGAGTTTAACCAACTCATCTAAACGTTCATTTTTCAATACTTTGTTGTGCGTAATATCCTTGGCTATCGCGTAAACCAATTTTTCCTTTTTTACTGGCACCGCACCCCATGAAAGCCAAATAACCTCTCCAAATTTAGTAATATACCTATTCTCAAAATTGATTAGCGATTGATTGTGATACAATCCTTCTTGATTTTTTATGGTAGATTGACGATCCTCTTCACAAACGAATTCATTTATTTTTTTAGAAAACAGTTCCTCTTTGGTATACCCAATCATTTTAACAAAAGCTGGATTAACATCCACAAAGTAGCCTTCATAATTTGCAACGCATAAAAGATCTAAAGAGGATTCAAAAAAAGGATTTAATGTTACGGGCATCAAAATTAATTTGAACCAAGTAACTCCTATCAAAAGAGATTGCAAGCGAAAAATTTACTTTTGAGTCGTCATTTATATTATAAATAGGACTTTCTTTTCGATTGGTTAAGTTGTCTACAAAAAAAACTTCCAGTCTAAAGACTGAAAGTTTTATATATGTATCGTATTCGTAAAATTTATTTTACAGTTTTATTCTCTGTTTCTGTGTCTTTCCCTAGCCAGCAGGGTGTTCTTAAGCAGCATAGCTATGGTCATAGGACCAACACCACCAGGCACTGGCGTAATGAAAGAAGCCTTCTTACTTACGTTTTCGAAATCGACGTCGCCTGTAATATAGTATCCTTTTTCTCGTGTATCGTCCGGAACTCTAGTAATACCCACATCTATTACAACCGCATCATCCTTGACCATTTCAGCCTTAAGAAAATTAGGGACACCTAAGGCAGAGATTACGATATCTGCTTGGGAAATAATTTGGGTAATGTTCTTGGTATGGCTATGGGTTAAAGTCACGGTAGAATTTCCCGGCCAACCTTTTCTCCCCATTAAGATACTCATGGGCCTTCCTACTATATGACTCCGGCCAATGACCACCGTATGTTTTCCTTTTGTATCTACATTATAGCGTTCCAATAGCTCCAAAATACCAAACGGTGTTGCCGGAATGAAAGTGCTCATATCCAAGGCCATTTTTCCGAAATTAGTTGGATGAAAACCATCTACATCCTTGTCGGGATGTACAGCCATTATCACTTTTTGAGTATCAATTTGCTCGGGTAAAGGCAACTGTACAATAAAACCATCTATAGCCTCATTTGCATTCAGTTCCCGTATTTTCTTTAATAGCTCTTGCTCAGAAGTAGTACTTGGCATTTGTATAAGTGTTGATTCAAACCCCACACGTTCACAAGACCTCACTTTGCTCCCAACATAGGTTAAACTAGCACCATCATTACCAACGATTATTGCTGCCAAATGGGGAACTTTTTCGCCATTTTCTTTCATTTTTGCCACCTCAGCAGCAATTTCACCCTTTATCTGATTAGATACTTTTTTTCCGTCGAGAATTTCCATGGTTCCTTTAAATAATTACTGCTAACTTACTATTATATACGTGAAACTATTTTCCTAAACCGCTCATCATCTGCATCATCTTTTTACCACCGCCACCTTGCATCATTTTCATCATTTTGCTCATCTGATCAAACTGCTTAAGTAGCTGGTTTACTTCCTGTACTTCCCTACCGCTACCTTTCGCAATTCGTTTTTTACGACTTGCATCTAGTTTAGAAGGGTTTGATCGTTCGTCAGGAGTCATGGAATGGATAATAGCCTCTATATGCTTAAAAGCGTCATCATCTATATCCAAGCCTTTTAAAGCCTTGCCTGCTCCAGGAATCATGCCCATGAGGTCCTTCATGTTCCCCATTTTTTTTATCTGCTGTATCTGACTCAAAAAATCATCGAAACCAAATTTATTCTTTGCTATCTTCTTTTGAATCTTCCGGGCTTCCTCTTCATCGAACTGCTCCTGTGCACGTTCTACCAAAGAAATCACATCTCCCATACCAAGAATACGATCTGCCATACGGGAAGGGTAGAAAACATCTATGGCTTCCATCTTTTCACCTGTTCCTATAAACTTAATTGGCTTATCTACAACAGATTTAATGGAAATGGCAGCACCACCTCGAGTATCCCCATCCAATTTGGTAAGAATGACCCCATCAAAATTAAGAATATCGTTAAAGGCCTTTGCTGTATTAACGGCATCCTGGCCTGTCATGGAATCTACAACAAATAAGGTTTCTTGAGGCTTTATGGCTTTGTGAATATCAGAAATCTCAGCCATCATCCTTTCATCCACTGCCAAACGACCTGCGGTATCTATGATGACTACATCATGACCATCGGCCTTAGCCTTGGCAACACCTGCTTTTGCGATGGATACCGGATCTGTGTTTTCTCTATCCGAATAAACAGGTATACCTATTTGTTCTCCAACAACAAGCAATTGATCAATGGCCGCAGGACGATATACATCACACGCTACCAAGAGCGGGTTCTTAGATTTTTTCGTCTTTAAGAAATTGGCTAGTTTACCAGAAAAGGTAGTCTTACCAGAACCTTGAAGACCAGACATTAAAATTACAGAAGGATTTCCTGAAAGATTGATTCCTTCGGATTCGCCTCCCATAAGTTGGGTAAGCTCGTCCTTAACAATTTTAACCATCAACTGACCTGGTTGTAAGGTCGTTAATACATTTTGCCCCAATGCCTTTTCCTTTACTCTGTTGGTAAATTCTTTGGCTATCTTAAAGTTAACATCAGCATCCAACAAAGCCCTTCGGACTTCCTTTGTGGTCTCGGCTACGTTAATTTCAGTAATCTGCCCATGTCCTTTAAGAACGTGTAGGGCTTTATCTAACTTTTCGCTTAAACTATCAAACATGCTTTTTTGCAATTTTAAGGGGAATGCAAATTTAACAATATAGACGCTAAGTAGAATAAGATGAAGCCTAAAATCTATAAAACAAAAGAGCACTCATGAAACATGAGCGCTCTTTCTCTGAGATGTGGGGCAAAAAAGGTATTACAATTTCATAACAATTCCCAGTCTCAAACTTCCATCAACACCACCAACTAGGCCCAACTCTTTACTGTTAGCGGTGTATATTTGGATGTTATTATCATTAATACTCACTATTTAAACAGTATGCTATTGCTTTTCAAAAACGAGTCGATCTACACTACTATCTTCTCCGCTTATATCTTTCAATTCAATTCTTACATCACTATAAGAGATTATATCCCAGTCTTCTGATAACTCTGTGAAATTTAATGGAGATGCAAAAAAGATATTGAAATCAACATCATCCTCTTTATTGTCATCGCTATCATCATCTGAGGTAATGGACCAAGCTCCAGTTATTGAAGTATCGCCATTGACTGCCCTCAAAATTCCGTCGCTATTAAATGTAAAACCAAAACCAGTAAAATCGGAGGTCTCATCTATCCCTTCTTCCTCAAACAAAGAAACAATCCACGTTCCAGATTCAGCGTTAGCTTTAATTTCAGTTACACTTATCCCTGTATTCTGCATCTCATCATCAGATGTTTCACATGAAAGGAACAGAAAGCTCATAAATGAAAAGGCACCGATATAAAATTTTATTAATTTCATAGTATTCTAGTTAAGATTTTGAGGTACTATAATAGCCTCTAGAAATTACTTCCCAGAGGCTTATTTTTGTTATTCTCTTTCTAAAACCAAGTTATCATAACCACCATCTTCATTTTCATGTTTGAGCTCCATTCTATTCTCCATGATTTCTAAAATTTGATAATCATTTGCTAAAGGAAGGTAATTACTACCTGGTGCAAAAGAAATAATTAGCTCTAACTTACTACTAGATGTATTTCTATACGCAAACCATCTACCCGTACTAAAGACCTCCCCTTCAAGACTTCTAACCTCTAAGCTTCCGTCATTGTCTATATACAACCTAACATCGCCATATGCTTCTGTTGTCTCATCTCCATTCTCAGCAAAGTAAGCAATATCCCACTCCACATCATTGAATAAATTTCTGATGTAAACTACATCATCGTCATCATCTTCATCTGCACAGTTTCTTACGATAACAAGCTCGTATGCAGTTCCTTCAACATTAAACTTGATAAATCTATTTCTTAAATCAGACAATAACCACTCAAAGCTAACACCTGGTTCATCACCCATAGTAATGGCAACTACAAAACGCCCTTCTGTATTGGTAGTGATGTCCCATGTACCCTCGGATACAGTTTCCTCATGAGTCAAGGTAATTACCCCATCAGCCATAAATTCGAACTCACTTCCTAGTAATCTATTAATTTGCTGGCCATTATTTTTGACTCTTTTAATTACCCAAGTACATTCTCTTAAAATTTCACGGATTGTATCAGGATTAACCTCTGGAAGGTCGTCCTCACATACTTGCTTCATGATAATTCGGTTCCCTTCACCATTGTATAATTTGATTCTATCATCACCTATGTCATACACATTCCATTCCAAATTAAAATCTTCAGCAGATTCAAACTCAATACTCAATTTGGCGCCATCATCACCTATGGTAGTACTCCATGTACCTTCTATAGTTGTAGCTCCTCTAAAACCAGTTACTACGGTACCATCTTCTTTAAAGTTGAAGATATAATCTACATATTGCCCGGTCTGATCAATATTATTTCTTTTAAATTCTTTAACAAACCAAACACACTCAACCAATTCTTCATTAAACTCATCTTCGTCAAAATCATCATCATTATAGTCATCATCATCATCCTCATCGCAAGCTTCTCTAGCACCCTCTATAGTCCTTGCTAATTCAGCATTGCTATTTACTTCAACAATAGTACCGTCATAAAGTTTCAAGGAAATTGGAAAATCAAAACTCAAAAAGTCATTATCATCAAGACCCTTAAAAAATAACTTAAGATCTCTATCGCTTTCAACAACTACAGAACCTGTCTGTTCTAAACTTGCATCAAAAGTAAATACCGTCATCGGGTACACAAAATCGATACATTCAATATCATCATCATCACCGCCTTCTTTACATTCAGCAGCCAATTCTCTTAAATCTTCAAAACTATTAATAGTGATTTCAGTAAAATCACCTGCAGTAATGGTTATCGGAAAGAGAATTTCTAAGAAGTCTGTATCATCATCAACCTGATCAAAAATTTCTTCAATAAAATGAAGATCTTCCCTAGAATCTATGGTAATTTCCAATCCGTTTACCTGAACGGTATAAGGGAATTTGATGTCAAAACAACTGGCTCCATCTACTATATTATCAAAAGAACCATCTTTAGTAGAGGTATTCTCAATTAACTTAGCGGTAGAAGAACTCGCTGTAATTGGCTGATTTTTTGCTTCACCACCAATTTCCTCAAATTCATCTTGACAAGAGGTAAAACTTAACGCAGCCATTAGTAGGCTCAGATACACTGCATAATTAAAAAACTTTTTCATAACGATTTGGATATTTATTGTTCGTACCACCTTAAAACAACACCCTACAAAAATACCCTACTTTTTCTATTAACTTTTTTTAAAATATCTTTAATAAAAAATCCAACCTTTGTAAATGGACGATAAACAGAATGTATGTGAGGAAAAGGTATATGAAGGTATATTCCAAACCAATTCCAAAACTATTTTCAACCATATTTTCTACAAGTACGGCAATGAGGAAAAAGCTCATGATGCAGTACAAGAAGCTTTTATGAAGCTTTGGGAAAACTGTGCAAAGGTACCACCAGCAAAAGCAAAATCTTTTTTGTACACCGTTGCCAATAATTTGTATTTGAATGTTTTAAAGGCTGAAAAAGTACGGTTGAAGTATGCCGATAAGAGTTTAAAGACAACTAATGAGAATCCAGAATTTATTATGGAAGAAAACCAGTTTAAGGAAAAACTGGATGTTGCCTTAAATAGTTTACCAGAAAATCAACGTGCTACTTTTTTAATGAACCGAATAGATGGATTAAAGTATGCTGAAATTGCACAACTGGAAGAGGTAAGTATTAAAGCAATAGAAAAACGGATGCATTTGGCGCTAAAAAGCCTTAGGGAAAAGATTGATGGGATATGAAAATTAAAGGTTTCAGGTTTAGAAAATAAAATCTATCTATTTAATTGCTATAAGAGCTGGGTTTAAATTTAAGGAAGTACAAATTTTCATTACGAGTTACTGTATACTAGAAAAAAGTAGGGTTTTTTACAAAAGGATTGTTATTAACGTATAAAGCTAGAAATAATGCAAGAAGATTACTTGGCAAAATGGCTAAACAATGAACTTTCGGAAGTAGAACTTTCGGAGTTTAAAAAGTCTGATGCCTATGCCACATACCAAAAAATCAGAGAGACCACGGCGACCATGGAAACTCCTGATTTTAATACAGCTCAGGCTTGGGAACAATTAGACGGCAAGCGCAAGCAAGCCGAACCAAAGGTAATAACACTATCCCCTTTCAAGTCCTTTCTGAAGGTTGCCGCCGTAGCGGCCATAGTATTGGGAGGCGCATATTTTTATTTGAATTCCCAAAACGAATCTATTTCTACTCAATATGCAGAAACCAAAGAGATTGTATTGCCAGATACTTCAGAAATACTATTGAATGCCGAATCTCAGGTGTCTTATGAAGAAAAAAACTGGGATAAGGAACGAAATATCACGCTACAAGGGGAAGCATTCTTTAAAGTAGCAAAAGGAAATACATTCACCGTAACTACGGACCAAGGAATCGTTACTGTATTAGGAACCCAGTTTAACGTAGAAAACAGGGAAGATTTCTTTGAAGTCACCTGTTTTGAAGGTATGGTAAGCGTTGTTTACGACGGACAAGAAAACAAGCTTCCAGCCGGAAATTCTATCATAGTCATCAACGGAAAATTATCAAAAGCTAGTGCTGTTAAAAACGGACAACCATCTTGGTTACATAACGAAAGTACTTTTAAAAGTATTCCATTAAGATATGTTCTGCAAGAGTTTCAAAGACAGCATAACATTCAAGTAGATAGCAAAGGTGTTGATACCACCGTTATGTTTACGGGCTCCTTTAGCAACACAGATACAGAACTTGCCCTTAAAAGTATTAGTGTTCCTCTACAAATAAAGTTTACTTTAGAGGGGAATAACGTGCTGTTCTATGAGGAAAACGCACCTTAGTACACTTTCTTTTTTTCTTTTGATTGTAAGTCTTTTACTTTTTGTAGTAAAAGGCAACGCCCAAGACATGCCTAAAAATAATATTGGCATTATTGAACTTATTAAAGAGTTGGAAGAAAGCTATCAAGTAAAATTTTCTTACTTGGATACCGATCTTACGGAGATAAAATTAGCAAAACCAAATGGAAGTAGTTTGGACGCAATACTAGTTCAAATCAGAAAACGTACGCAATTAAATATCCAAAAGCTCAGTGATAGGTACTACAGTATTTCCAAAAGTAACAACGCAACTATTTGTGCCAGCGTCCTCGATAATTTTGAACAGAATACGATACCCGGTGCCACCATACAAGTACTGGGAAGCTCGCAAGCAGTGATAACCGACTTGGGTGGTAATTTCTCCTTAACGGACATCCCCAGAACAGCCACGCTACAAATCAAACACGTCGGCTTTAAAACACTATTTATACTTGCAGAAAAACTTATCGAACAACCGTGTACACGAATTGCCATGGCGCAAAACTATCAGAAACTGGAAGAGGTTGTGGTCTATAAGTTCCTTACAGAAGGCTTAACAAAACTTACTGATGGTAGTATAGAACTTAACACTTCTGGGTTCGGAATCCTTCCGGGACTAAGCGAACCCGACATTTTGCAAAGTATACAATCCCTTCCCGGTATAAAAAGCGTCGACGAAACGGTGTCTGACATAAATATAAGGGGAGGCACCAACGACCAAAACCTCATCCTATGGGACGGAATTAAAATGTATCAATCCGGACATTTTTTCGGTTTAATCTCAGCCTTCAACCCCTATTTGACAGATAAGGTTACCGTAATTAAAAATGGTACAAGCGCTAGATACGGAGATGGTGTTAGTGGTGTGTTGGATATGCGAACTAAGAACACCATAGAGGGTTCCTTCTTTGGAGGAGCGGGCTTTAACCTAATTAGTGGAGACGCATACGGGCAAATATCTATTACAGATAACTTGGCGGTGCAGTTCTCTGCGAGACGTTCCCATACAGATTTTATAGACACGCCTACGTACAGCACCTTTTCCCAGAAAGCTTTTCAGGACAGCGAAGTAGAAGCAGATAGTGATTTTTACTTTTATGATTTCACCGGAAAGGTCTTGTATGATGTGAATCCACATCATCGCGTTCGGTTAAGTCTAATTCATATGAAAAACAACTTAGATTACGAGGAAAGTGCTTTTGACGGAAGTGCGACAAACCTTAGCTTCTTGGATCAGACCAATATTTCGTTTGGTGGTATTTTGGAAAGCGATTGGACCGATACCTTTTCCACCCAGCTGAGCCTCTATTATACCAACTATCAATTGAATGCCTTGAGCATTTCCAATAATGCAAGACAACGTTTAATACAAAACAATCTGGTTATTGAAAAAAGTGCCAAACTGAACACTACGCTTAAACTACATGAACACTTACAATGGGACAATGGCTACCAACTCACCGAAACGGGCATAGCGAACAGAACAGAGCTTAACCAGCCAGCATTCATCAGTAATATAAAAGGAGTACTATACAATCATTCCCTTTATTCAGAAATAAGCTACCGATCTCCGAATCAAAAACTAGCCGCCAAAGCCGGCGGAAGATTCAACTACATACAAAACATCAATACTTTTTCCGAACTTGTCGTAGAACCTAGACTTAACATAAGCTATAAACTGGCTCCGTTTTTTAAAACCGAAGTTTTGGGAGAGTTTAAAAGTCAGACTACAAACCAGGTCATAGATTTAGAACAGAATTTTTTAGGAATAGAAAAACGCAGATGGGTATTGGCAGATGGTAACAGTCTACCCATTACCAAAAGCAAACAAGGTTCATTGGGTTTCAACTATGACCAAAATAGTTTCTATGCTGGTATAGAGGCGTTTTACAAAGAGGTAAACGGAATAAATGTAAGCACACAGGGTTTTCAGAACCAAAATCAGTTTAATGGAGAAGTAGGAAGTTATATGATAAAAGGGGTAGAACTACTCCTTAATAAAAAGACGAATACCTATAGCACTTGGCTCAGTTATACCTTTAATCAAAACGATTATAGTTTTAGCACATTAGTTCCGAGTTCTTTTCCTAATAATCTAGACATTACGCATTCCGTTACTTTGGCCGGTAATTACACACACAACAATCTTAAATTAGGGATAGGACTTAATTACCGTTCAGGAAAACCTTTTACACTGCCAGACGCGGATAACCCAGTAGACGATACTGTTGTCCCAAACCAAATTGTGTATCAAAATCCAAATAGTAGTAGACTTTCCGAATATTTTAGAGCAGATTTCTCAGCTATCTACGACTTTTCAATTAGCGACGGCATTGATGCATCGGCTGGGGTGTCCGTACTCAACTTTACCAACAGGCGTAATAATCTGAATACATTCTTTAGATTGAACGACATTGACGAAATAGAAAAGGTAGAACGCGTTTCTTTAGGAGTAACCCCTAACGTTAGCTTTAGGATTCGATTTTAACCTTTATACAATCTATTAATAACTAGAACATGAGGAAAGGTAATCGCTGCTAAAAAAGAGAAGAAAAATGCCAAAGATGTACTTAAATTATCCTTGAAAATAAATAAAAGAATACTCATACCTATAACTGAAATTAACCAGTAAGGAAAAGAGGATACCACATATTTTTTAATATTCGAAACACTTACCGTCCCATACAAGTATTTAATCTGATCTACCATTGAAGGTAAGGAATGCCAAAGGATAAAGTATATCGCAAACGCCAATAATAAAGAAGATGAATAGAAGACGATAGAAAGTACTAGAATAAAAAATAACTGTTTGACCACATTGAACTTTATTTTTTTCTTCATGTAACTAATTGCCCCAAAAAAACAAGTTAGTATTCCCATTGACAAAACGCCATAACTATAAAAGTAAGTGGGAATCTTAAATCCACATATTTGTTCTATAATCAAACTCACCTCTGCACCATGTGCTGAAAAAATTAGGAATAAAATAAAGATACCGTAGGTGGACAAAAAAATAGAGTTCAAAACTGACGGGACTTTAATTTTAGAGACCCAATGTTGCTCTCCAAAATGATAGCCACTAAATAGGACAAATGATGCTAGTGCTAAAGTTGGAATGAATAGAAACAATAATCCACTAGCTACCACGAAAAGAATGTAGTATAGTAAGGTAGTAAGAAAACCCTTCCTTGTATTAATATTTTTATTAGCCTTTTGAAGTAACTTAATATCGTTAGCGCCATGAAGAATACCAAAAGTTAATATTAATGTATACGCCAGAATATTCTCAATGGTCTCTTCAAAATAAATAGCTAACCACAATGAAAAAAAGGTAGTTACAATCGTAAAACTTCCTAAATCAATATTTTGAGCTACTTGTTTTTTCAATTTGTTTAATATTTTAACGTTTTAATTAAACAATATATGTTTAACTATTTGTAAATTTACCTCAACAAAACTTAAAAAAAAAATATATGGAAAATTTAATGAGTACTTATTCGCTTGTAACTAAAATGGCTACAGACGATTATGTTGGTTTTACATTCTTTGTGGGATGTATGGCCATGATGGCGGCTTCGGCCTTTTTCTTTCTTTCTATGAATGATTTTGATAGGAAATGGAAAACTTCGATTTTGGTATCGGGACTAATTACATTTATTGCGGCAGTACATTACTGGTACATGCGAGATTATTGGGCTACTGTAGGCGAATCACCTACCTTCTTCAGGTATGTGGATTGGGTTTTGACAGTACCACTAATGTGTGTTGAATTTTATCTTATCTTAAAAGTTGCCGGAGCTAAGAAATCATTAATGTGGAAACTAATTGCTGCATCTGTAGTTATGTTAGTAACAGGATATTTTGGAGAAGCAATCTTCAATACAGGAAGTGGACCTGCATTTTGGGGCTTACTTTCAGGATTAGCATACTTCTACATTGTGTACGAAATATGGTTTGGTTCTGCGAAAAAATTAGCAGAGAAAGCGGGTGGTGCAGTTTTAACCGCACACAAAACCTTATGTTGGTTCGTATTGGTTGGATGGGCTATCTATCCACTAGGATACATGGCAGGTACTCCAGGTTGGTATGACGGACTTGCAAATTTAGGTCTTAACATGGATGTCATTTATAACATAGGAGATGCAATCAATAAAATTGGTTTTGGTCTTGTTGTTTATGGTGCAGCTGTAGCTGCTTCTAAAAAAGAAGCATAACTAATAATTAGCAGCTATATTTAGTTGGTTATAAATTCAAGTTGCTATGTGAAAGACCGCCTTTGGCGGTCTTTCTTATTTTTACTCATTAAAATCTTTAGCTAAAGTATAGCTCGTATTTGTCAGCTCAATTCCTAAATTATAAACATAATGGACTAACCGTAATTAGCACAACTTATGTAACGAGACGTTAATCCAGTGAAAGGAGTTTTACGTTTTTAAAAACAACAACTAAAAAGAAATTTG
>RCNB010000065.1_pt1 | contig 74965 bp, 67 predicted proteins | sample 2041321 | NCBI WGS metagenome assembly RCNB01 (sample SAMN09708232, study PRJNA481090) | Marine sediment metagenome, whole genome shotgun sequencing project. | reverse complement strand
AAATTCTCTTTGGAGGAAGCACTGGAATATATTCAAAAAGATGAGTATGTCGAAGTGACCCCGAAGCATCTACGGCTTCGTAAAATCTACTTGACCGAAGTGGAGCGGAAACCGAACAAAATCGCTTAAATATGTAAACCCTGAATTTTTCAGGGTTTTTTCTTTCCAAAATTTCCGAGTCTACTTAGTATATTCTCAAAATTGAACCCTAAATTTTATAGCTTTTATAATTATGGGTTGAACGTTATTTTTTTGACGTGTCTTACCCGATAATATGTATAACTTAAAAGAGTCAAGACTAACTCATAAACTATTTTAAGTATGCAATTAAAGGACAAAAAAGTTTTAATAACAGGAGGATCTCGGGGTATCGGTAAATGTATGATCGATGAACTTGTAAAATACGGGGTTCAAGATATTGCGGTAATCGCACGTGATAAGAAAAAACTAAAAGAGCTCCGAACCACTTTCGAAGAAGTCAGATTTATTCTTGTTACTGGAGATGTGTCCGATATCGGCGTATTACGTGAAATGGCGGCAAAGGTCGAAGATAAATGGGGTAGTCTTGATGTACTTATCAATAATGCGGGTATCGTTTCAGCAGGGCCACTCGAAGATCTTTCCGATGAAGATATTTATGACCAAGTAGCGGTAAATTTGACCCCCGTGTTTTTCTTGACTAAATATTGTCTACCATTGTTGAAAGCTTCACAAGAGGCAGCCATTTTGAACGTTTCTTCCGGATTAGGACTTATAGGTATGCCCTTCTATTCGGTTTATGCTAGTACGAAAGCAGCTATCCGTCAATTTTCCGATTCCTTACGGCGCGAGCTACAACCTTTTCCCATTTCGGTAACCTGTGTTTACCCTACGGCGACCGATACTGAAATGATGCAGACGTCTCAAGCAAAAAACATGGATTCTTCGGAGTTTGTGGCCGAAAAGTCCATTCAGGCCATGATCGACAAAGAATTACATGTCATTTTTGGAGGGGAGCAGCGACTAAAGGATAATAAAACGAATTTTGAATCTCCTGAGAAATTGGACGAACAGATTGCCGGTAGTTACGATGAACGAAAGGAAGCAAGTAGCTCCCATAAATCGGTATAGTATTAATATTATAATAGTATGAAGAAAAGCATTTTTTTGCTCTCCATTTTAGCGATGAACGTACTGGTTGGGTGTAATGAAAAAACGGCTAAAGAAAGTAGGACTGATAGTGCGGGAGCTAAGAAGACGATGGAAAACGGATTGATGGTCCCAGAAACTTGGATAAGGAGCAGGGTGGGGAAAGCCGAAGAAAAGCTCAACACTACTGAAGTGGGAACAGTAGTATGGAATGCTATGGAAGCTCATGGCGGTCTTGCCAGATGGTATTGTAACGGTTCATTCGCCTTTCGGTTCAACTACCAACCTTTAGATGGTAGTACTCAAAGAGACAGTTATCAGACCGTAGATACTTGGAGCAATCGCGCAAGACATACTAGTGCAGCTGACAGTACCGCGCATTTTGGGTGGACGGGAGAGAAGGCTTGGATACAGGCCAAAGATAGTACCGCATTCGCTTATGACACTCGATTTTGGGCGCTGACACCGTATTACTTTCTGGCGCAGCCCTTTGTTCTTGACGGAGAAGGTGTCAATCTTGAACTGCTATCACAAATCACGTAAAAGGGTAAGGTTCAAGATGTAGTGAAGGTTACTTTTGATTCCGGTACGGGCGATGCACCAGATGATTACTACGTGCTCTATTTTACGAAAGACACACATCGGTTAAGTGCTATTCGATACATCGTCTCCTATCCTGGGTATTTTAAAAAGGGAGAGCATTTACCCGAAAAGTTTATGGAAGTGATCGGGGAGAATATTGTCAATGGAATCTTATTTCCGACCGATTACAAAACGTATTGGCTTACCGAGAATCAAAAGCCCGGGGAATATATCACCAAAATAGAGGTAAGCGATGTTCACTTTATCAATACCCTGAAAAACGGTTTTTTTGATATGCCGGAAGATGCCGAAAATTTAGAGGGTCGATAAACAAACTGAACAAAAATACCCGCTACTATTAAGAAGGGACTTTTTTATCATCCTTTCAGCCAAAAATTTCAAATCCTTGGGAAAAAGAACTTGGTGACGAAGTTACTTTTGAGATTTATGAAGATTCCAATCAGTCAAGGACTGAAGTTACCGCAGTACTTCAAGTTTTCTTGTCTCAAGAGAAGGAAGCCGAACAGATTTTCGAGCAAATTTCCGATGAAAAAAAAGAAGTTTGATTTATACTATTAAACCAATCATAGATATCGATAAACAGGTATAGAAAATTTCGACCTTTTTGCAGCAAGAAAATATAAACTGAAACAGAAGGACAAAATCAGAATATCTTAATCCCTCGGGGCCTGATGCAAAGCCGCCGCCGCAGCACCAACGATGCCTGCCGAGTTTCTCAATTCAGCCGGAACAACAGGCGTATCTATTTTGATACAGTCTTTGTATTCTTCAAAATCTTTTGAAGCCCCACCACCAAGAACAATAAAATCTGGGGAGATAAGCAGTTCGACCACTTCCAAGAACTTATTAAAGCGCTTGCCCCATTTTTTATAGGTCAGGCCCTCGCGCTCTTTGGCCGAATCTGCCGCCCAGAGTTCTATCTTTTTATATTTTTTATATGGAATCTGGCCAAGTTCAAAATTCGGTAGGAGTTCACCATCCCAAAAGGCACCACTGCCGAGGCCCGTTCCAATGGTAATCATAACTACCAAACCTTGTTTACCTTTTCCAATGCCATAATTCATAGTGGCATAACCAGCAGCATCGGCATCGTTAACTACGGTAACTGGAAGGCCTGTAGCTTCGCTGAATAGTTCCTTTACATTGACCCCTAACCATTCTTTGTGCAGATTGCCGGCTGATTTGCAAACGCCATGTTTGATAATCGTGGGGAATCCTACGCCGACCGGACCCTTATGATCAAAGTGTTTTACGATTTCGGTTATAACTTCGGCCATTTCATTGGGCTTTCTAGAGGCTGGAGTTGGTATACGATGTCTTTTCGTTAATATTTCGCCTGTTAAAGAATTTACCAAAGCCCCTTTCATGCCAGAGCCGCCAACGTCGATACCAAGAACTATCATTATATTTTTTTAGTGATTAAAGAGTGGCAAAGTAACAAAAACTTTCTATAGAAGTATCCTGCCCTATCGTGCATTTGCTTTATTTGCTATTAGTAAATAGGCCCTTGTTTCCATTTTCCAAAAGGGGCATCAAACGGTTTACGACCTCGGGCCGTTCTACAGCGATGTTCTTTTTTTCTTCCAAATCGCCGGTATGGTCGTACAGTTCAACGACAGGTTGGTCTTGCCTATAATATTTGGTCAATCGGTATTCAGGGGTTCTGAGGGTCAGTCCGTTCTTAAAGTAGCCATAGGCCAAAGCCTCTTTTTGCATAGTTTCAGACTTCAGCAGCGGTACAAAACTCCGCCCATCTACAGTATGTTTCATTGAAATACCACAAAGTTCAAGCAACGAGGGGTAGATGTCGACACTTTCAACTATCGTTTCGATTTTTTGCTTTTGTCTGGCTATTTGTGGCGATTTGACAATCAGTGTGCTTTTTAGTGCGTTTTCGAACAGGGTATGTTTGCCCCAAATACGCTGATCGCCCAAATGCCAACCATGATCCCCCCAAATAACGATTATGGTATTTTCGTCTAGTCCTAAGGCCTTGAGTTCTAACAATAGTTTTCCTATCTGCGTATCGATATAGCTAATTGAGGCCATATACCCGTGTTTTAATTTCTTTGCGTATGCATCGGAGACGGGTTGTTCTAAGGTAGCCTGTTCATCACCTAAAGCATATTGGTTGAATTCTCCGTTGTTATGAAGACTGGCCAAGTTTATATTTTCGGGAATGCCTCCGTTCTGAGATACCGAGATACTATCACGATCATAAAGATCCCAGTATTTTTTTGGGGCATTGAAAGGCAAATGGGGCTTGAAGAATCCTACGCCCATAAAAAAGGGTTTCTCGTTGTCTTTGAGTTCTTTCAGTTTTGAAATAGCGAGCTTGGTTGTTAAACCGTCGGGATATCCTTCGTCATCTACATCACCGGCTTCATAAGGTTTGACTTGTTTTTTGAGACTTTGGCGATTTTCACCGTTGGCATATCCGAAGAAAGCGTTCCATCCGTTTTTCCATTTTCCGGGGTCGAAAAGTAATTCGTCCCAGCTGTGGGGTAGCTCACGTATATTCGAAGGTTCTTCTTCATATCCGTAAACGAGGCCATCTGCTGAATGGCTTATTTTTCCAATGCCGACCGTATGGTATCCTTCATTTCTAAATTGATGGATAAATGTTTCGGGAACCGATTTTTCGGGTTGCCCTGAGATCTCCAATTCGATGGCGCGATTGTTCAAGTGGATGGGTTTTGAGGGTCGCATTCCAGTGAGCAGAGCATGTCGGGAAGCACCACATGTCGGTACCTGTACGTAATGATGGGTGAAAATAGATCCTGACTTGGCAAGCGCATCCATATTCGGGGATTTCACAAGAGAATTGCCGTATGCGCCCAATTCGGTACGCAGGTCGTCAACGGCGATAAAAAGAATATTGGGTCTTGCTTTTTCTTCAATAAGAGGTGTTGGTTCGGTCGAAAAACCGAAAATCAAAAACAAGGCGAAAAGGTATTTATACATGTTCGGAAAATTTAATTGAAAATGGTTGAAGATACTAAAAATGTTAGCCTTGTGCTGAAACAGGCAATCAAATGTCTAGTTTAGTTTTCCGTCTTTTTTGAGTACATCAAAAATCAGGGTATCCACTTCAGAAATTTTGTCCCTGTCGGCGTATTTTAGCCAAGCTATTTCGGTAATTTCCGAATCGGGAAGCAATTCGCCAGTATATTCGGCAGCGTAACAGTTCATACGTACCAAGACACCGGGTTTATGACCATCGGCCTGTGCTTCGAATATTCCAACAAAATCCATTGAAGATATATCGATCTCAACGCTCAACTCTTCCTTTATTTCACGATATAGCGCTTGGGCGTCGGTTTCACCTAATTCCCTTTTTCCACCGGGAATATGGTACTTCACCTTTCCCTTGTTGCGAGTGCTTAGAATACGACCATCTACAATATAGATCCATGCCAATTTATCGATGATGTTTCCGGAAGGTTCTATATAATAATCAATAGAGCTTAGGGAATGGTTCGGGTCTATGGTATCTAGAATCTTATCTATGAATTTTCCGAAACCGGTCAAGGTGCCTAGTTTTTTATTTCGGCCCAGCGCACTTGATATGGTTTCATCGCGGTTACCGAATTTGTAACCTCCCCCTTTTATCCAAAGGGCGTTGAGCAAATGCTGCATCACTACATTACCCAATTGATCGATAGATATGGCGATTTTCAAAAGGTATTCCCCGATGCCTTTGATTCCTTTCGTAACGAAAGTATGTAGTAGCCCATAGATAAAGCCCAACGGTCCGGTAAGGAGAAGAAGAACGATAGAAATCAGAAAAAGTAGAAACCCGATAAACGGATTCACTTTTTTGTCGGGTTTGTAGTTTCGTTCTTTGATGATCATTTTTCTGAAACCTTTTCAGGGAATGTGATGTATTGGGTTTTTCTAAACTGCCCGCTGTACTACTTCGAAAATTTTGTTGCCATCACACTTTAACGTTTTTGATGGATATTTCAAGATGAGGGCATAATCGTGCGTAGCCATTAAAATCGAACGACCCGATTTGTGTATTTCTTGTAAGACTTTCATGACTTCTACACTGGTCTGGGGGTCTAGATTTCCAGTAGGCTCGTCCGCTAAAATAAGTTCGGGGTCGTTTAACAATGCTCGAGCTATGGCGACACGCTGTTGTTCCCCGCCCGAAAGCTGATGCGGAAACTTAAAACCTTTGGTCTTCATACCTACTTTACCAAGTACTTCTTCAATCTTAAGGTTCATTTTGTGGCTGTCTTTCCATCCCGTGGCTTTTAACACAAAATATAGGTTGTTATTGATGTTCCTATCGGGGAGGAGTTTAAAATCTTGAAAGACAATGCCTATTTTTCGGCGTAGAAATGGAATATCTTTTTCACGGAGTTTAGTCAGATCGAAGCCCACGATGCTCCCAGTACCTTCCCGCAGAGGTAAATCACCATAAAGGGTTTTCATGAAGCTGCTTTTTCCGCTACCTGTTTTTCCTATTAAATATACGAATTCACCTTTTCGCACATCGAGGTTTACTTCGTTTAGTACCAAGCTTTCCTTCTGGAAAATGGCTGCTTCTTTTAGGTCTAAAATTGTTTCGGACATTTTGCTTGACGGGTTAATGAACAAGTGATTTAGTATTGAATCAATTGGTGGTATCGGCAATAACCCAATAACCAATAAGTAGTAATCAATAATTCATCCGTTTGTTGATATAAAAGTAATAAGTTCCAAGGGAACTAGATGATGGGTTTTGTAAAATCTTTTTCTTTGGTAGCGTATAATTTCAAAGGGCAAATATACTTTGGAACAATATTCGCCGTTATTAAAATTAATAATAAGGTTAGTAGAACACTATGCTAAAAAAAATCACCGCTTTTCTCCCCGTTTTCTTGGGGATGGTCGCTTTAGGGATATCACAAGAGACCAAAATCTACACCCACGCACAGAAAGAATACCAAGACGCTCTGGCCTTGTACAATAACGAACAGTACCAGGCAGCGCAGACCATTTTCTCCAAGGTAAAGCAAAGAACCGATAACCTTGAAACCCAAGCGAACAGTGTGTATTACGAGGCCAACGCTGCTGTTCGATTGAACCAATTGGGAGCGGATCGCTTGATGGAGGATTTTGTGGCCAATTACCCGACTTCCACTAAACGGAATTCCGCTTATGCCGATGTGGCCGAATACTATTTCGAGACCGGAAAATATCCGTATGCGCTGAAATGGTACAATAAGGTAGATCAAGGGGCGCTTTCCCGAAAGGAAATGGACAAGTTCAACTTCAATTATGGCTATTCACTATTTTCCTCCAAAAAACAAAAAGAGGCGGAGCGCTATCTGCAAAAAGTTGAAAATTCGCCTGTATACGGTTCACAGGCCAAGTACTATCAGGGCTATATTGCATACCAGCAAAACGATTACGATACGGCCAATCAGCGTTTTGACGAAATCAACGACCCAGAGATCCTTGAAGAAAAAATGGACTACTATCAGGCCGACATGAATTTCAAGCTGGGGAAATTCGAACAAGCCATTGCATTGGCCAAAAAGCAGATGGCGAAGGGCAACCGAAAGGAAAAGTCCGAGCTCAGTAAAATTATCGGCGAGAGTTATTTTAATCTGGAACAGTATGCCAATGCCATTCCCTATTTGGAAGATTACAAAGGAAAAAAAGGTAAGTGGAGCAATACGGATTATTATTTGCTCGGATATTCCTATTACAAGCAGGGCGATTTCGCAAATGCGATACAGCAATTCAATAAGATTATAGATGGTACGAATAGTGTTTCGCAGAATGCCTATTACCATTTGGCGGAATGTTATCTGAAACTGGATAAAAAGCAGGAAGCACTGAACGCCTTTCGGAATGCTTCCCAAATGGACTTTTCCCAAGAAATTCAAAAGGATGCCTATTTGAACTACGCCCGTTTGAGCTACGAAATCGGAAATCCTTATGAGCCCGTTCCCAAAGTACTCTCCGATTATTTGGCAACATACCCTAACAGTGCGAATACCCAAGAAATGCAAAATCTTTTGGTAGATTCTTATATCACCTCAAAGAACTTCAAGGGCGCTATGGAACTGCTTGAAAAGAACCGAGATTTCGCAAGCAAGGCGACGTATCAAAAAGTGGCCTACTATCTCGGTATTGAACTTTTTATGAACGGAGAGTATGCCGAGGCTTCCGAAAACTTTAAAAAATCTCTTGGTAATGCGGAAGATGCCTTTTTCAAGGCACGAGCCAGCTATTGGAAAGCAGAATCCGAGTATCTATTGAACCGTTATGATGTGGCTTTGGTCGATTATATTCAGTTTCAACAGAATCCGACGGCCAAGTCCACCGAAGAATATAAAGAACTCGAATACAATTTGGCCTATACCTATTTCAAGTTGAAAGATTATTCCAATGCCATTTCCTATTTCGGCAATTTTACCGGTTCGGGTACCGACGACACCCAGAAGCTATATGATGGCTATTTACGCTTGGGCGATAGCTATTTCGTGACGCGTAAATACTGGCCTGCCATTGAGACCTATAACAAGGCACTTGCGTTGTCCGGCCCAGAAAAAGATTATGCAGCTTTTCAAAAGGCCCTGAGCTATGGTTTTGTAGATAGGCGCGATACCAAAATTGAAGAGTTGCGCACTTTCGTTTCGGCCTACCCAAAATCGACCTTGAAAGACGACGCCCTTTTTGAATTGGCGAACACATTAATTTCGGCTGGTCAAGAACAGCAAGGTCTTCAGGCCTACGACCGTCTAATTACCGAATATCGAGGTAGTTCGTTAGTGCCTCAAGCCATGATGCGTCAAGGTCTGGTGCACTACAATTCTAACGGAAATGAACAGGCTTTGGGTAAATTTAAGTCGGTAGTGCGTGATTTTCCCAATACTCAAGAAGCCATTCAGGCCGTTTCCACCGCGAAATTGATCTATGTCGATTTGGGCCGTGTCGACGAATATGCCGAGTGGGTACAAGGTATCGATTTCGTAGAAGTGACCGATAGCGAACTTGACAATGCTACCTTCGAATCTGCCGACAAACAAAACCTGGAAGGCAAAAAAGAGGCTGCTATCAAAGGCTACGAAAAGTATGTTAAGCAGTTTCCTAACGGATTGAATGCGGTTAAGGCCAATTTTAATTTGGCACAGCTCTATTTCGCCAAGGACCAAAAAGAGAAAGCCCTACCGAATTATAAATTTGTAGCCGACAAGTCGGGTAGCGAATATGCCGAGCAAGCATTGACACGAGTCTGTGAAATCTATATCGGTTCTAGCGATTATGCGGCTGCACTTCCATATCTGGAGCACCTAGAAAATCAGGCGGATATTCAGCAGAATCGCACTTTTGCACAATCGAACTTGATGAAAGGCTATTACCAGGAAAAGAATTATGCACAAACCTTGGCCTATGCCGATAAGGTATTGGCCACCCCGACCATTGATAATCGAATAAAAAGTGATGCTCAAATTATGATTGCCCGTTCGGCCATTGCCACTGGTGATCAGGCAAAAGCAGAAGGTGCTTATAGCGATGTGTTAAAAATCGCATCAGGAGGAACAGCGGCCGAAGCGTTGTACTATGATGCGTACTTTAAAAGCAAGGCTCAAGATTATGAGACATCGAACGCATCGGTTCAAAAATTGGCCAAAGATTACTCCAGCTATAAAGAATGGGGCGGAAAGGGACTCATCGTTATGGCAAAAAACTTTTATGCATTGGGTGATGCTTATCAAGCCACTTATATTTTAGACAGTGTTATTTCAAATTTTAGTCAGTATGATGAAATCGTCGCCGAGGCTCAGGGAGAGCTTTCAATTATCAAGGCGAAGGAAGCACAGAGCAATTCGTCGGTGCGGACAGATGGAAATTAGAAAAAGAAGATAAAAGAGTAAGGAATAAAGAGGAAGACAAAATTCCGGAACAAATTATCATAGCAAAAAGAACACAGAATGCACAAATACATAAAATTTATTTTAATCTTGATTTTGGGCTCTTCACAAATAGTGATTGCTCAAGAAGATGAAGATGACGATATCGGTACGGAGATTGTAACAGTTACCAAAGCATATACGCCGACGATTTCCGATGCTTTTAAGATTAAGTCAATGCCGAACCTGAATGACTCTATCGTGCTTCAGAAGAAGAAAATCGAATACAGTATTTTTTCGGTTCCGGTGGCATCGACATTTACACCAGCTAAGGGTCAGGCGTCTAAGGTCAAAAAAACACCACCGCCTGTTTTGTATAATTCGTACGCTTCGGCGGGTGGCGGTAATCCTGCCAACGTAATCGCCAAATTTTATACCAGTAGAACAATTGACCGGGAGTCTGGCTACACAGTGGGCTTGGATCACAATTCTTCTGCAGGTGATATTGACGGGACTGCTTTGGATAATGTTTATTCGAATTCAAAATTAGATGCCTCCTATAAAAAAAGGGATAGGGACTTTGATTGGGGCTTCGATGTCGGCGGTCAACATCAATTGTATAATTGGTACGGCATTCCTGATGGCGTTTTCACCGAAGAGATCGTAAACTCTATTGAAGAACGTCAAAATTATTTTATGGCCGAAGCCGGTGCACATATCAATGTTGAGGATTCTTATTTTGAAAATGCAAAATTAGAATATCGTCGCTTTTGGGATGCTGTGAAATCAGGAGAAAATAGGGTTGTTTTTAATACGGACTTTACTTTCCCCGTGGCCGATGAGTCATTTGGTATCGGTGCTAATGTTGATTTTGTAAACGGAAGTTTTAAAAATTCGAGCCTGAACAATGTCACCGATACCCCTGAGATCAAATACAGCAACCTGCAAGTAGGCCTCAATCCTAGCCTTACAATGTTAGGCGACGATTTTTCGTTGAATTTGGGCGTGAAACTCGTATACGGTATGGATATCGAAAATAGTGACAGTAATTTTTATATCTACCCTGCGGTTACGGCATCCTACCGACTGCTTGATGAAATGGCCATTGCTTATGGTGGGATAGAAGGAGATTTGAAACAAAACTCGTATTACGGATTTGTTGAGGACAATCCTTATGTATCGCCCACTTTGACGATACTTCCGACAGATAAACAGTATGATGGTTACGTTGGTCTGAAAGGGCAATTACTGCCCAATTTGAGTTATAACGTGAAAGCTTCCTACACTGCGGAAAACCGAAGGCCTCTGTTCAAATTAAATCCGCAGAATACGGCGAGAACTGATGATAAGGGCTATTACTATGGCAATTCGTTCGAAGTATTCTATGATGATATTAAAACGATAGGCGTGTTCGGCGAATTAAACGTCGATGTGAATCGGAATTTTACCTTGGGAATCAATGCCGAATACTTTAATTATAATACGGAAACCGATAACCCTGCATGGAACCTGCCCGAATTTACCGGAACATTGTTTATGGATTATCAGATAGACGAGAAATGGTACGCCGGCGCGAATCTTTTCTTTATTGGAAGTCGCGAAGACGTAGCGACTATTGCCAATGGAAGTGGAGACCCCTCAACTTTTGATGCTACAATCATAGCACTGGATTCGTACTTCGATGCCAATGCGCATATTGGCTACCGGTGGAACAAACAACTATCCATTTTCTTAAAAGCAGCCAATATTGCGAACAACAACTACCAACGCTGGGCAAATTACCCTGTTCAAGGGCTGCAGATTTTAGGGGGATTGACCTATAAATTCGATTTTTAAGAGTGAAGATAATTTCAGGTGGTTCGTTGAACCGATTTTTACGGCACTCGTCTATACGAGCCTACGATTTATTGGAAATTCTTTATTTTTGCACTAATTGCTTAAAGGAAAATTTGATTGCTATGCCTCAATTCACCCAAGACCTGAAATATGGTAACCTTTCGGTACCTGATTTCTTAAAGATTATATGTTCGAAAAAAATCAGTGGGCTTCTGCTTATGGTTTTATTTATAGCATTTGCTTCCTGTAATTCAGATGATACGGCGAATACACCAGTAGTAGATATTGATACGGATGGTGACGGTATTTTTGACGAACAGGAAACGTTGAACGGTACGAACAAGAACAACCCTTGCGATCCCAAGCAGAATTCGGGGTACAGCGGTTTTGATGCCGATAACACCACTTGGTTGGCAGCCGATTGTGATACTGACGGCATTACAAATGCGAAAGAACTTACCGGCAATACAGATCCTTTCGTTGATGAGGTTAAAGATACTGATGGAGATGGCATCGCTGATTTTCAAGAAGTTGCCAATGGAACGGATAAAGATAATCCCTGCGACCCTTCACAAGACGAAAATTACGATGGTTATGATGCCTTGAGTACTGCCTGGTCGAATTCAGATTGTGACTCCGATGGGGTCAATAACGGCGATGAGGTGGCAAATAGTACTAATCCCTACTTTGATGATACCGTCTTTGCGGTAGCCGAATTTCTGCCTAAACTGTCCGAGCTCAATCTTTTCAAGGGTAATCCATCCGATTTGGTTACTAACAGTACCACCCATGAGTACAGCCTGAGTACACCGCTCTACTCTGATTATGCCTATAAATTCAGAACGATTTCGCTTCCGGAAGGTAGCCAAATGGCCTACAATGACGAAGGGCTGTTACAATTCCCTGATGGCACCGTAATCAGTAAAACGTTTTATTATTTAAACGATGAACGAAATCCCTTACTAGGAAAAAAATTGATAGAGACCCGGCTTCTGATAAAGACCAATGGAGCTTGGAGCATGGGAAATTATCTCTGGAACGGAGAACAAACTGATGCTCTTTTTAGTAATAGCGCACCTTCCGTATCGGTCGATTGGATCGATACAAATGGAAGTAATCGGTCTGTAAATTATAAAGTTCCCTTTTCAATAAATTGTACGCAATGTCATAATGTAAATGACGTTACGCGACCTATAGGCCCAAAAGCACGCAACTTGAATTTTATCTACAACGGAAAAAATCAATTACAGTATTTTGCGGATAAAGGATTGCTTGCTGGAGCTCCTGAAATTTCGCAAATAGAGATACTTCCCGATTGGGCGGATAACTCTTTTACGCTTGAAGAACGGACCCGAGCCTATATGGATGTGAACTGTGCCCATTGCCATCAACCTGGCGCGCTGCATAATTCCAATGTTCCGGACCGACCGGATTTTAGGTACGAAACAGCCTTTGAAGACAGTAATATATTCGAGTTAAGACTAGATATTCGGGACAGGGTCGAGACTTCGCCAGCTTTTGGGCCATCGATGCCGTTGATCGGTATTACACAGTTGCATACTGAGGGCGTTGATTTGATTCATGAATATATCGATTCGTTATAGTGTGACACCCTGGGCCTGCCTCGACGACATACAGTTGCACCTAATGTTTACGGACACGCAAGTTCTCCGATTGACCTCCGCTATTTTTTTGATAAAATTCAGGATGTTACGCTGAATCTAACGAAAAAAAAATATATTCTTCCAAAACACCCGAGAATTGAGGCATTTTGGCGAAGGCTGCCAGTAGCTTCTCCATAATTTCCTATTTTTGAGAAGGTTAAACTTCACCTAAATGGTCATCCTTCAAAACGGAAAACACACCCAATTGTTATTGTGTCTATTTTGCACCTTTACCCTATCTTCTCAGAACTTATTAAAAAACCCGAGTTTTGAGCAATTCGTTAATTGTCCGAAAAGGTTAGGCAATTTTGATGCGGATGTTGAAATATGGTCAACCCCTACGGAAGGTTCTACCGATTATTTTAACGGTTGTAGTACGGCCATGGGGACTCCCGATAATTTCAATGGCTCGCAACCGGCAGATTTTGGAACAGGCTATGCAGGACTTTATCTCTATGCGCCAGAAGATTATCGGGAATATCTTCAGGCAGAATTGGGGGCACCTCTGGAAAAAGGAAAAACGTATCGAGTGTCCTTTTTTGTGAGTTTGGCCGAGCGTTCTGATTTTGCAATAAAGGAATTCGGGGTGTTGTTTGCGAAGGATAAATTAGAAATTCCTATAAAAAAAGAACTTTCCAAAAAACAATTATACCAACAAAAAGAGAACGACTATAACTATATGGAAATAGGGTATGCCAATTTCTATTCCGACACCCAAGATTGGATTTTGGTCAACACCCAATTCATTGCCAAAGGCACGGAGCGGTTCATGATTATGGGCAACTTTAAAAATAATGCTCGCACCCGTCTTTTCAAGACCAAACGGAACGCCAAACAAGGAGCGTATTATTATGTTGATATGGTTTCGGTTCAATCAGCCGTAGCCGGAGTTCCCTCTAAAAAAGTAGTGGCAAAAAATGTTCAAGATAAAAAACCTGTCTTTGAGTTGAACAAAAAACACGTTTTCGAAGACGTACTTTTCACCTTTGATAAATTTCAATTATTGGAAGCCCCAAAACAGGAACTGCAAAACATTCATGACTACCTTTCTGCAAATACAGAACTTCATATAGCCATAAACGGCCATACTGATTCCATCGGCCCGGAAAGTTATAATAAGTCACTTTCGACCAAGAGGGCGGAAGCCGTAGCAAATCATCTTTTACAAATGGGATTAGCGAAAGATCGTATCACATGGCGGGGCTTTGGTGGCGAAAAACCCATTACTTCAAATGCCACTGATGAAGGTCGAAAGCGAAATCGAAGGGTAGAGTTTGTAATTACTCGAACGGTCTCAGATGAATAAGAATCTGATAGGATTTTCTTCCAGCAGCTAGTAATCCGAGTACTCGGTGGGGTAGAGTAGTATCTTATCCGCCTTTTTCATATTGTTCTGATACTTAGGGTCCGCTTTTAATTTTCCCCATTTATCTGAGGCAAAAAATGCTTCCCAGAGGGCATCCCGCTTTTCCATATTGGGGAAGGTGGTCATATACATCAAGTTTGGCATACGGTCTCCTGAAACTACTTCCGCATAAAAAACGGCATTGAAACCTAACGATTCGAAAAGTGCTACCTCACCCCCGGCATTGAACATATCCACTTTATTCTGATAGGTAGCCTCGGTAGGCGATTCATAACTTCGCAGTTCATAGACCCGGTTTTTTTTCGGACCTTCTACTTCCGATGCTCTCATCTGAGGCATTTCGGTAAAGGCCTTCATGAGTGTTGAGTTAATATGGTCGTAAGGTGGCTCATCGTGCTTTGCCTTAATATAGGCCATTCCCGCAGAAATATACGTTTTATCTTGTGCGAGCATATTCTCCAAAGTCAAGAACTGCTCCATTGATTCAAAAGGAATCAACACATAGATTTTATTCGCTGTAAGGAAATTGCTCGGTCGCAATTTAAAAACTCCCACAGTTTGAATATTAGCTCTTTTTAGTGCGGGCAAATAGGCATCTTTAAGATAAGTATCCATAATACCCTCTTGTTTTTCATCTACCAAGGTATAAGTCTTCAACTGATAGAATTGGCGTTTTTCGTCTTGAGCTGTACTTGTAAAAGTTATTGAAAAAATCAGGAGAAAGGTAATAATTGATTTTTGCATGGTATTCATTTTCAAAGCTGTTCATTAGTGAATATCAAACTTAATGAAGTTGGGTCAAATAACCTAGAATGTTTAAATTGATATTTATGAAGCTATTTATTAGTAAAACCTATTTTGAAAAGGTGCGTAGCGATGTTTTGAAAAAAGATAGTTGAACCAATCCCGCTTTTTTAGCGAGAACTGATGCCTAGTACCTCAAAACGTAATTCGGAATTTCAAAACGATCTTCTGGGGAATACCTTGTATGGCTACGTAGATCTCGTTTATTATGATTGATATTCCAAAATATCACCTGGCTGGCATTCTAAAACCTCGCAAATAGCTTGTAGCGTACTAAACCTTACAGCTTTTGCTTTCCCCTTTTTTAAGATGGAAAGATTCGACATGGTGATTCCCACTTTTTCAGAAAGTTCAGTCAAAGACATCTTTCTACGGGCAAGCATCACATCAAGATTTACAATTATGGGCATGTGTTGCTTTTAGATGGTTAAATCGTTTTCCTCTTTTAATAGGGAACCTATGCGAAAAGCTTCTGCAATAACTAATAAGAAAAGATAAAAGAAAACATATTCCCATCTTGAAAAAAAATAATAATTAATACCCGTAAATGTAATCCCTGAAAACTCTAACTTATCGCTGAGGTATAACGAAGATATCAAGAGATTGAGTTTGTCTATGAAAAATACAACAATAAACAAAAGCGCCATATTCCTCATGCGAATAGCATTTTTTACCATTAAAAAATCACTTGTATTGGCTGCGTCAAGTATTTGGCAAATAAGTCTGATTATCAATAGTATGCACGTAGAAATTAGAACATTAACTAACAACGATAATATTCCTACCGTTCTAGGGAGGGATGGAGTGTCTATAATTCCCGTTGCATAATGAAGATTTACGTTCGATATGCTTTCGCCTTCCGAAGAAATCAAATTTCCAGTCTCCGTGAATTCGAAAAGTACCGGTAAACTTATATAATTTTCTTGGTTGCGAGTGTTGAGTGATATAGTTGTTATTATCAGGTAAAGAATTAGACTAAGGCTATAAAGAAGAAAAATACTTCTAAAAGTGATTAATAAAAATTTAATCAGTACCCTACCTCGAATATCGCTTTGTTCTTTCATAAATTGAGTATTAATCATTTTTATTAGTGTAAATAAACAAAAATTTATTGATAAACAATAAAAAATAAATGTTAAACAATATATATTTGATAATTTGATTTTAAATAGACTAACTTCTTTTGATAGCATTAAAACCTATTATCTTTACAAAAACACAAACCTATGGACCTGAATTTAGCTGTACTGATAGACGGCGATAACATACCCTCAGCTTACGTCAAAGAAATGATGGAGGAAATCGCAAAATACGGTAACCCAACGATTAAGCGTATCTACGGCGATTGGACAAACCCTCGATTGGGCAAATGGAAAAATATACTATTAGAAAACGCCATTACGCCTATTCAACAATATGGATATACCCAAGGTAAGAACGCAACCGATTCAGCGATGATTATTGATGCCATGGATATTCTGTATACTGGAAAAGTAAATGGCTTCTGCATCGTAAGCAGCGATAGTGATTTTACGCGTTTGGCCACTAGGCTTCGCGAAGCCGGCATGCAAGTGTTCGGTATCGGCGAAAAGAAAACCCCAAACCCCTTTATTGTGGCTTGTGATAAGTTTATCTATATCGAAATTTTAAAGGGGCAAGGGGAGGAAGATACCCTAGAAAATACGAAAAGTAAAGAAGGTACAGAGAATAGCGTTGATAAGATTACAAGCAAAGATTTAAGACTTATTTCTACGACCATCGACGATGTGGCAGATGATGATGGGTGGGCTTTTTTGGGAGATGTAGGTAGCTTGTTACAAAAAAAACAGCCTAATTTTGATTCCCGAAACTACGGATTTCAAAAATTGACTCCCCTTATCCAGTCTATCAAAAGCATTGAGGTTGAGCGACGTGAAGATTCTAAAGGTCGCAAGAAACTGATATTTGTGAAAATGAAAGATAAACCTAAATCAAGGTCAAGAAAATAGCTGAGAGGTTGGCTAGAATTTTAAAATGTGTAAATTTAACTCTACTAATACATATTAAAAGATGAAAAAGAATATTAAAAAATTACAGTTTTTACTCGTTGCCGTGTCATTTAGTATGATGGGTACCATCAATGCGGGTGATGTTGCGCTCAGCAGTACCTTAAATACGGAAACTAGTATAGGTAATACGGCAGACGACCTTGTTGGCGGATGGGCCTATACCGTCGCGGGTGCCACTGATGGGTATGAAAAAGGTTTTTTGGTAATTATGAAACAGAACAACCAATATAAGGTACAAGTGCAAGTTGGCACAAGTACTTTTTTAGGAGAAAATGTAACGGTCAAAGGTAAAGAGATTGGTTTCGATGTGATGATTGAAGGCAGTAGGGTTTCGGTAATGCTGAAAGCGAAAGGCAGTGCTATTAGTGGAAAGGCCACTTCTTCAGATGGCTCCTATGCTATAAATGGCGTAAAAAGTATTTCTGCCGAATAAAGCTTTACCTTCCTGCCTTTTTGAGTTTATCCTTTTCCCTTAATCCTAATGCTAATGCCCTTCTTGATAAGGTCGGGATAGATGCATTGAGTACCGATTTTCCGGTGTAAAAGGTAAGTCCGTTTTGACATTTTACGATGTGGTAACCTTATAGAATTCGAAAAAATTTCCTTATGTTAAGTTTTCAAATGAAAGATGTATTAACCAGGGAATAAGCCGCGCGAGGAAACGCGATTTGGCCGACTTACACCAATTTTGGTTTTATTCCCCAGATTCAAATTCTTTGACCGCCACTTGGGCTTTCGGAACCTGCGTCCCAATGCATGCGGAACACCTCACTTCATCTTTAAGAAAGTGCTTTTCACTTTGTTTATTTTATTAAGCAAAAAAAACCGAAGCCAAAGGCTTCGGTTTTCCGACTATAGGTTTTCAGGAAATTTTACATTTTTATTGGTACGGCGACACGTGTTTTGCCCCATCCCATTACCATATGGGCACCGCCATCGACTTCCTTAAAAGTCATAGAAAATTCTTCAAGTGATGTTCCATCGGTACTGCTGGGTACGGTAACTCGAGCTACATCGGCACTTTCATCATAAGAATATGCTCCCCATTGGTTGAGGTTTTTATTCAAAGCTACGGTCCACTCCTTTTCGCCTGGTATGGTAAACATAGAGTAGGTTCCTGCCTTGATTGATTTTCCACCGAAATCTACATCCATATAAAATGTAATTTCAGGAGCTTCGTTCGCCCCGGTGCGCCATACTTTACCTGCAGGAGCGAGTTCAGAAAGCGACCGGCCTTTTAACTGTGGTCGGCTATAGATGACCCGCACAGCCTTATCGGCTTTTTTATAATCGTTAGGAAAAGCGGCCATATCCATGGGGCTTTTGTCCAATCCGCTGAATTTTTGCGCCAGAGCCTCTGTTGAAAAGGTTATGGCGAAAACCATAAGAGCAATTAAAGATACTTTTTTCATAATTATGTGTTTGTTTTTGTCTGTCCCGATTGGTTTCGGGGCAATGTGATGAATAGCGTTAAAACTAATTCGAATTCCGTTTAAACTCTGCTAAAAAGTCGTTAAAATTCACGCTACTTACAGAATACACTGATTTTTGTTCAAAACTTAGTATTTTATATAAGAGTGTAACAAGATAAGGGATAATAGTATAAATATGTTACTAAATTAATTTAATTGTTTTATAATTGAAAGAATAAACACACCTTTGCCTTTAAATTTGATATAAAATAGCTTGTTATGTGTGGAATTGTATGTGCATTCGATTTAAAGGAAAGTTCAGAAGCTTTAAGACCCCAATTGTTGGAGATGTCAAAAAAAGTAAGACATCGTGGACCGGATTGGAGCGGAATCTATGCTGGTGATAAGGCGATACTGGCGCATGAACGTTTGTCTATTGTTGACCCGGCTTCGGGTAAGCAGCCTTTGTATAGCGAAGATAAAAAATTAGTCTTGGCGGCCAACGGGGAAATTTATAACCATAGAGCATTGAGAAAACAATTTGATGGCAAGTATAACTTTCAAACGGAATCGGATTGTGAAGTTATTTTGGCGCTCTACAAAGAAAAAGGAGTCGAGTTCCTAGACGAGATGAACGGTATCTTCGGTTTTGCCATTTATGATGCCGAAAATGACGAATATTTTATCGCCCGAGACCACATGGGTATCATTCCCCTATATATCGGGTGGGACCAGAACGGTACGTTTTATGTTGCTTCCGAATTAAAAGCATTGGAAGGTATCTGTTCAAGAATCGAGCTTTTCCCTCCGGGGCACTATATGCACAGTAATGATGGCGAATTGAAAAAATGGTATTCTAGAGATTGGATGGAATATGATGCGGTAAAAGACAATAAGACGAGCATACAAGAAATCAAGGAAGCCTTGGAAGCCGCAGTTCACCGCCAACTGATGTCTGATGTGCCCTATGGGGTGTTACTTTCGGGAGGGTTAGATTCTTCGGTAACTTCAGCTATTGCCAAAAAGTATGCTCAAAAGCGAATAGAGTCAGATGATACGACCGATGCTTGGTGGCCGCAATTACATTCTTTTTCCGTGGGGCTTGATGGCTCGCCAGATTTGGCAGCGGCGCAAAAAGTGGCCGAGCATATCGGGACCGTACACCACGAAATTAAGTTTACGATACAAGAAGGTCTTGATGCCATCAAAGATGTTATTTTCAATCTTGAAACCTATGACATTACTACCATTCGAGCCTCTACACCGATGTATTTAATGGCGCGGGTTATTAAATCAATGGGTATCAAAATGGTACTTTCAGGAGAAGGTGCCGACGAACTTTTTGGCGGGTATCTTTATTTCCATAAAGCGCCGAACGCAGAAGAATTCCATGAAGAAACTGTTCGTAAGTTGAGCAAGTTGCACATGTACGATTGCCTGCGTGCCAATAAATCACTGGCAGCTTGGGGCATTGAAGGTCGGGTTCCGTTTTTGGACAAAGAGTTTATTGATGTCGCTATGCGCATCAACCCACAAGATAAAATGATCAACGGCGAACGTATGGAAAAATGGGTGGTTCGCAAGGCATTTGAAGACATGCTTCCCGAAAGTGTGGCTTGGCGACAAAAAGAACAGTTTTCCGATGGTGTTGGCTACAGTTGGATCGATACCCTAAAGGAGGTAGTCAATGAAGAGGTTACCGACGAGCAATTGGCGAACGCCAAGTTCCGTTTCCCCCTGCAGACCCCGACCTCTAAAGAGGAGTTTTATTATCGGTCGATATTCGAATCGCATTTTCCGAGCGATGCGGCGGCATTGTGTGTTCCGCAAGAAGCTTCAGTAGCTTGTAGCACGAAAATCGCATTGGAATGGGATGAAGCCTTTAAAAACATGAACGACCCATCGGGTAGGGCCGTGGCCAACGTGCATGACGATGCTTACTAGAAGTAAAATAGACTGATTTTAATATTTTCTATCCATGGGCCGGTCTATAAACTTTTCCGTTGCCGCCATAAATGTTTTTGCCGCTGAAGTTTTTTTGTGATTCAAATTGGTGAAAATATATAATACTTAAAAGTGGTGCGGGGCAAAAGCCAAGTTTTATGCTTAAATCACAAAACATAAAATGTATCAGAGTCTATAGGCTCTGGCACATCATTTTCGATTTCTAAAAGTTGTTTGATGTTAATTTCGATAGTTCTTGAGATTGAGGTCATTGAAGTATCAGTTGGAGTATTTTCAAATGGGTCTTGAATACTAGTGGCAATTTTTTCTAGAAGAAAGAATGGCAACGATATAAAGACCATCAATAAGACTTCCGTTGGCCCCTGTAAATTTGTTAATGACAAAGAAAGTGTCACTAGAAAAATATAGATGAATAGATGTAAGGTCAAGCGATAGGTTTTTGGAAAGAACGTATTTTTTATCCGTTCCGCCTGTCCCATCGAAGCACAAAGACGTAATAGAGTGCCGTCAATCTGAACTTGTTGGTAATCATTTATCAATTTTTGGGCGTGTAATTGGCACAAATCCTGGGACTGATGATCCAATAAAGCCAGAGGAATGTTTGAATGGCCATGTAAAGAGCGCAACTCTTTTTTTGTTATAAAATGAAGGAGGTGCTTTTTAGCGTCATGGTTTCTTAACGACTTCGATAGGGAGTAGCACCACGCTATTTGCCGATGCGCCATTTTCGTGGTCAATTTATTTTCTGCCCTGGTTGAAAAATTCAAGAGTTGAATAACTAAGGTTCTTGAGTCGTTGACAATAGAACCCCATATTTTTCGGGCCTCCCACCATCTATCGTAAGATTGGGATAATTTAAATGAGAGTAGCAAAGCAATTGCGGTACCCATAAAGGCACCAATACCAACGGGGATTTCTAGGTCGATTAAGTACGTCGATATTATGGAAACAATTGATGAAAATAGGAGTACGATTACGAGGTCCCATTTAATTTGATGAAACCAATAAGCTATGGGAATTCTTTTTTCTAAAATCACATTACAAAGATTGAGTTGATTTGACTAGGGTTTTTCATAAGTGTGTACTTGGGTAAAATACTAATCTCTTTCCGTAAAGATATCGATTATTCAATTGACCAAATTTATCGACTACGCCATAAAGTTATAGATGCAAATTCTTTTGGTTATTCTGAAATAGCGACTTCGTTTTCAAAGCTATTTTAGAGGTAAAATTTTCCACAAAAATTGTTGATAACTTAGAGGTTAAGATAATCCCAAAAACCTATATTTCATAGGGTATTGCGTATATTTGTAGGATTGAAAAATTTGAAGTAAAAACAACCAATAAATCTTATGAGCGAAGAAGCGAATAAAGACGAAGAATCTAAGAAAAAAGACGAAATCAAAAAGCCGGTAGAACACCTAACTGGCGAAAATAAAAAAGCATATTCAGCGGATAGTATCCAGGCCCTTGAAGGTATGGAGCATGTCCGCATGCGGCCCTCGATGTATATCGGTGACGTAGGTGTGCGTGGTTTACATCATCTTGTTTATGAGGTAGTGGACAATTCCATTGATGAGGCTATGGGCGGTCATTGCGACACTATTAGCGTTGTTATCAATGAAGATAATTCCATTACTACCAGAGATAACGGTAGGGGTATTCCTGTAGATCTGCATAAAAAAGAGGGAATTTCGGCTCTCGAGGTCGTTATGACCAAAATCGGCGCCGGCGGAAAGTTCGATAAAGATTCCTATAAAGTTTCCGGGGGGCTACATGGCGTCGGAGTTTCCGTGGTAAATGCACTTTCGGACCAATTGAAAGCCACCGTTTATCGAGATGGTAAAATTTGGGAGCAAGAATACGAACGAGGCAAAGCGGTGTATCCCGTAAAAAGTGTCGGAGATACTGACGATAGAGGTACCATGGTTACTTTCCATCCTGATGATCAGATTTTTACTCAGACCATAGAATATAGTTATGAGACCCTTGCCTACAGGATGCGCGAACTTTCCTTTTTAAATAAAGGAGTTACGATCAGCATAACCGACAGAAGACAAAAGGATGAGGATGGGGAATTCGTCACCGAAACCTTCTATTCAGATGAAGGATTGAAGGAGTTCGTCAGGTTTTTAGATAGTAACCGCGACCCCTTGATTCAAGGCGTTATCGCTATGGAAGGTGAGAAGAACGGTGTTCCCGTTGAAGTCGCCATGATTTATAACAGTAGCTATACCGAAAACCTGCATTCGTACGTGAACAATATCAATACCCACGAAGGTGGAACACATCTATCCGGTTTTAGAAGGGGACTTACCACTACCCTAAAGAAATATGCAGATTCATCTGGTATGTTGGACAAGCTGAAATTTGAGGTACAAGGCGATGATTTCAGGGAAGGCTTGACAGCAATTGTATCTGTTAAGGTAGCTGAACCACAGTTTGAAGGCCAGACAAAAACCAAATTGGGCAACCGTGAGGTTTCCTCTGCAGTAAGTCAATCGGTTTCCGAAATGTTGACCAATTATTTGGAGGAACACCCCGACGATGCCAAAATAATCGTCCAAAAAGTAATTTTGGCGGCACAGGCACGTCATGCAGCCACAAAGGCTCGTGAGATGGTGCAGCGCAAGACCGTAATGAGTATCGGCGGCCTGCCTGGAAAACTTTCTGACTGCTCCGATCAAGATCCCGTTAATTGCGAAGTATTCCTCGTCGAGGGTGATTCGGCGGGCGGTACAGCAAAAATGGGGCGAGACCGTAAGTTTCAGGCCATCCTTCCTTTACGTGGTAAAATATTGAATGTTGAAAAGGCCATGGTGCACAAGGTCTTCGAAAATGAGGAAATTAAAAATATTTACACAGCCCTAGGGGTTACTATTGGTACCGAAGAGGATAGCAAGGCGCTGAATCTTGAAAAATTGCGTTACCATAAAGTAGTTATCATGTGTGATGCAGATGTCGACGGTAGCCATATCGAAACTTTGATTCTTACTTTTTTCTTTAGATATATGCGCGAACTTATTGAAAGTGGACATGTGTACATCGCAACACCACCTTTGTACTTGGTTAAAAAAGGAGCCAAAAAACGTTACGCATGGTCTGACAAAGAACGCGATGAAATCGCAGACAGCTATAGTGGTGGTGTAAGTATTCAAAGGTATAAAGGTCTTGGTGAGATGAATGCGGAGCAGTTATGGGATACCACGATGAATCCCGAATTTAGAACCTTACGACTGATTACTATAGATAACGCTACGGAGACCGATCGGGTGTTCTCTATGTTGATGGGCGATGAGGTGCCTCCAAGAAGGGAGTTTATCGAGAAGAATGCGGTGTATGCGAACATTGACGTATAATAACTAGTACTTTCATAACGAAAGTTCGTCCGCCACTTGGCGGACGAACTATTTTTAGGGCTAATCAAAAAATATTAATCCTAAATCATAATCAATGAAAGTAAAAGTAGCTGGCATAATGTTGATTATGTCCGGAGTGATCTGCTTTGTGCAGGATAAGTTGAAAGAACGCGAAAAACAAGCAGCGTTTGATACGACTTTTAGTTCTTATTCCCTACAAAACTAGCTTAAATAACGCTTAAAGATGTCGATCGAAAGAAATGCCAGGTCAACGAATTGAAAATCATTTCCGAAGGTAAAAGGAAAAGGATTATGACCGATGAGATCACTAATTTGTATATGACATCTTCGGGTCTTGAGCAACTTGACAAACGAGGTGGTTTTTTCAACGATGCCTCGAATTGGGGCAAGACCGACCCTTCAAAAAATTTGTAGGCAATGAGATTGGTAATATAACCGATATAGATTTTCTTGTACTAAAGCAAGCAGCGGTAGCGCATTGGTTTGGATTTAAGTATCAAAACTTTTTCTGTCGGGGGCATTACAGTGAAAAAAGCCATAGTCTTATTGACTGGGGCTTATGTTATATTCGAAACCTATTTAGATTTTTATTCTCGCGTAGCCATCACATTACCTTGTGCATCGGCTAAAGTCGAACCGTCGTCAGATGCTTTCATCGATACAATTTGCACTTCCATATCGGTACCGGGGTATGAGATAGTATAGACATCATTATCATAACTCCATTTAAAATCAGTTTTAAAAGTAATTGTTCCATTGGCTTTATGGTGGTACCTACCTAAATAAGCATCATTAAAAATCCACTCTTTCCGAACGGTCGTTTCCTTAGCGGTAAGGTTTGCTTGCTCGACTTCGACATCTGACCAAATACCTATTACGGCGTTATTGTTTTCGGGGATTTTTGTGCAATTACTCACTAACACGATAGCGACTATGGCTACGAAAGAAAACAGTTTTTTCATTGCAGTGGGTTTTTTTGAATTGGGGGTCTGCTGATTTTAGAACGCCGATCGCTTAGTTCATATTGCTAAAATTCGATATACGGTACTAAATCACATTCTTACTCGTTGAAAAGCTTTTTTTTTTAACAGGGATGCATTTTATCGAGTGGATTTAAATGGGTTTTTCTTCGATTTAGTAAAGTTTTCAACTCCATTTTCTTTCAAGAATGTTTAATTTTGGTAACCTCTGAAAAAAAGCTGTATGTGGTTAGTCAAGGGCTGCAATGAATTAGAATTTTGACGTATGAATTTGCTTTTCAGATAACTATAAAAGTAATAGACCTTTAATAACAAATAAATAATAACAAATGAAAGTTACCGTAGTAGGGGCAGGAGCGGTTGGCGCAAGCTGCGCCGAGTATATTGCCATAAAGAATTTTGCATCTGAAGTAGTTTTGTTGGATATTAAAGAAGGTTATGCCGAAGGCAAAGCTATGGACTTGATGCAGACCGCTTCTTTGAACGGTTTTGACACGAAAATAACAGGGGTTACGAACGATTATTCGAAAACTGCAAACAGCGATATTGCCGTTATTACTTCTGGGATTCCAAGAAAACCTGGTATGACGCGTGAAGAATTGATCGGTATCAATGCGGGAATCGTGAAAACGGTATCGGCAAGCCTCATCGAACATTCGCCTAGTGTTATAATGATTGTTGTTAGCAATCCTATGGATACGATGACTTATTTAGTACATAAGACCACGAATCTTCCGAAAAATAGAATTATCGGTATGGGAGGGGCTTTAGATAGCGCCCGTTTCAAATATCGTTTGGCGGAAGCCCTTGGTGCGCCTATATCGGATGTCGATGGTATGGTCATCGGCGGCCATAGTGATACCGGTATGGTACCTTTGACTTCCCATGCTACTAGAAATAGTATTCGGGTTTCAGAGTTTTTACCCGAAGATAGGTTACAGCAAGTTGCCGAAGATACCAAAGTGGGCGGAGCCACGCTTACAAAACTTTTGGGTACGAGTGCTTGGTATGCTCCCGGAGCAGCAGTTTCGGGTCTGGTTCAAGCTATAGCCTGTGACCAAAAGAAGATGTTTCCGTGTTCAACTTTTTTAGAAGGTGAATATGATTTGAACGATATTTGTATAGGTGTTCCCGTGATTTTAGGTAAAGGCGGTATCGAAAAAATAATAGATATTCCTTTGAGTGCTGCTGAAAAAGCTAAAATGCAAGAAAGTGCTGAAGGTGTTAAAAAGACTAATGCGCTTTTAGAAGTTTAGCAGGTAAACGGCTATAAATTAGAACATCCGCTAGGAATTTATTTCCTGAGCGGATGTTTTCGTTTTGCAATAACTCTTAAATATCTTGCTAAATGCTATAGGAAAATCATATATTTGCACGCTGTAATAAAAAGCACCCACAAAACTCTTGTAATCAATGGAAAATAAAGGACTTATAAAGCTTTTTGCCCTCTTGTTCGGGCTGGTGAGCATCTACCAATTATCATATACCTTTATTGGCGGTAAAGTAGAAAATGAAGCGGATAGGTATGCCGTGAACCGTATTTCGGAGTCGGAAGATGATTATATTTCCAAGCGCGAGGTCGCGGAAGCACAGTATCTTGACTCTATCGGTGAGAATACTATTCTAGGTTTCACGAACTACAACGAAGCCAAGAAAAAAGAATTAAACAAAGGTCTCGACCTTAAAGGAGGTATCAACGTAACCTTGCAGATTTCCGTTAAGGATATTTTAAAAGGGCTTGCCAACAATACCAAAAACCCCATCTTCAATAAGGCTTTGGCCGATGCCGATGCGGCTTCCAAAAATAGCGACGACACCTATGTCGAATTATTCTTCGAAGCATGGGAAGACATCAGTGGCGATACGAAATTGGCTTCGCCAGATATTTTTGCCAACAAAGAACTTAGTGACGAGATTAATTTTCAAATGGGCGATGATGAGGTCAAGCCTATCATCCGTAGAAAAATCGATGAGTCTATTGTTTCCGCTTTTGAAGTACTTCGAGAACGTATCGATGGATTTGGGGTGACCCAGCCGAACATCCAGCGTGAAGGTAATTCAGGTCGTATTTTGGTCGAACTGCCAGGTGCGCGAGATATTGCACGTGCCCAGGGTCTTCTGTCGAGTACCGCCCAACTGGAGTTTTGGGAAACGTATCAACCGAATAATCCCGAACTACAGGGCTTCTTTTTTCAAGCCAACGAGAAATTAAAAACATTAATAGATGCCGACGAGGTAGAAGAGCCGGTCAAAGTAGAATCTGAATTGGATTCTTTATTATCGGATGTTTCGCAAGATTCGCTAGACTTTGCGAGCCAGCGCAATCCACTTTTCGATAAGTTTCAGTTGGGAGCGCCTAGCTATGCCGTAGGAGTTGCAGCTATTAAAGATACGGCCGAAATCGGTTCTTATCTTAGAATGAAAGAAATACGAAGATTGCTTCCTGCGGATATGCAGTTTGTAAAGTTCTTATGGGAAAGACCTTCTGAAGGTGCCGAAATCGTCGAACTCTTTGCTTTAAAATCCAATCGTGACGCTGAGCCACGTATTAGTGGTGATGTGGTAACCGATGCACGTGACGAATTTGCTAACGGTAAACCGGCCGTTACGATGAGCATGAATACCAAAGGTGCAAAAGCTTGGGAAAAGTTAACCGGCGATGCCTATACCAACAGAACGGGTATTGCCATTGTATTGGACAATAAGGTATACACAGCACCAGGAGTTTCTACAGGTCCAATTTCCGGTGGCCGTTCAGAGATTACGGGCTCTTTTACAGTAAACGAGACAAAAGATATTGCGAATGTATTGCGTGCTGGAAAACTTCCAGCATCTGCAGAAATCATTCAATCGGAAGTTGTAGGCCCATCATTGGGTCAGGAGGCTATCGATAGTGGGTTTATGTCTTTTATGATTGCCATGGCCATCGTATTGGTCTGGATGGTGTTTTATTATGGAAAGGCGGGTATTTTCGCCGATATCGCATTGCTTTTGAATATTCTTTTAATATTCGGGGTATTGACTAGTCTGAGCGCTGTACTTACGTTGCCGGGTATTGCCGGTATCGTACTGACTATTGGTATGTCAGTAGATGCGAACGTTCTGATATTTGAGCGGATCAAGGAGGAAATCGCGAAAGGAAAAGGAAAATCGCAAGCAGTTGCCGATGGATTCAGTAATGCTCTTTCTTCGATTTTGGATGCGAATATTACAACAGGTCTTACCGCAATTATTCTTTTTATATTCGGATCGGGACCCATCAAAGGTTTCGCCACTACCTTGCTCATCGGTATTGTAACCTCATTGTTTACGGCCATCTTTATTACACGTTTATTGGTAGATTGGTACCTCAGTGGAAGAACGAGAAGGCTTGATTTCTCGACCTCCCTGACCAAAAACCTGTTCAAGAATATAAATGTTAACTTCTTGGCCAAACGTAAGATTGCCTATGTGCTTTCCCTAGTTTTGGTAGGTATCGGTGTTTTTTCTTTATTAACAAATGGTCTACAACAAGGTGTAGATTTTATAGGAGGAAGATCTTATCAGGTACGCTTTGAACAAGGCGTGAATCCTTCTGAAATCGCCTCTGAACTAAACGATGTATTTGGTAGCGGCACGAATGTGAAAACTTTTGGTAATGCTAACCAAGTGAAAATTACAACGCCCTATAAGGTAGATGTTGAAGGCATTGAGGTCGATAACGAAATTCAATCGAAGCTCTATACTTCGTTACAAAAATACTTGCCAGATGGAACGGACCAGAAAGATTTTATGATTGGAAGTGGAGACAAATCCATCGGTATTTTACAGTCGGTTAAAGTGGGCCCGACCATTGCCGATGATATCAAGAACAATGCCTTTTTGGCTATTATTGGTTCTTTGGCCGTTGTGTTCCTTTATATCTTATTTCGTTTTCGCAAGTGGCAATTCTCTTTGGGGGCCGTTGTCGCGGTTTTCCACGATGTTATGATTGTATTGGGGATATTCTCTTTGTTTGGCACGATTATGCCTTTCAACATGGAAATTGACCAAGCGTTTATCGCGGCAATACTTACAGTAATCGGGTATTCGTTGAACGATACCGTGGTCGTTTTTGACCGTATTCGTGAGATTATTGGAGAAAAAGGATGGCGTGGTGGCAATAATGTCAATTTGGCTTTGAATAGTACTTTGAGCCGAACCTTGAATACCTCTTTGACCACATTGGTCGTATTGTTGGCAATATTTATTTTTGGTGGTGAGTCGCTTCGTGGTTTTATGTTCGCCATGATTATAGGTATCATAGTCGGAACCTATTCTTCATTGTTCATCGCTACCCCTGTGATGTTCGATACCTTGAATAAAAGTACTCGGTTGGGGGAAAAGGAGGCCAAGATTGAAACTGCCAAAACCAAAAAAGCAGCTGTAAAGTAAATTTTCTCCAGCACAGGGGAAAGTAAGATTCAAACTCAAAACTAACTCAAATAACTAAAGCCGTTTGCTTAGCAGGCGGCTTTTTTGATTTTTTAAGAAAACAAATAATCATATTTTTTTTATAGTGAAAGTGAAGTCGTCCCCAGCAAAGGGGAAGTACCGCAGACGGAGGGGTTTTTACAGACCATTTCGGTTTTACCTTTTAAGTTGATTAAAAATTCTCTATTTTTAAATTTTGGATGCTATTCGAATGGAGTTCCTAACAATTTAAGTATGCACGTTTGCATTTTAATATCAGTGTTCCTAGGGCTATCCTTCTGGTTATCGCCATCTCTCCTAATAAAGGGGAGGACCTATTCATAAAGCCTTCTGGCATTATTGTTGGCCAGCGGTTATGAATTTTCCTTCAGACCCTTTAGCCGTCATTTCCAATTGGTAGATATGGTCAGGGTCGAGTCCGGGTTCTTTGCGATGGGAAACAAAAATAATGGCGGTGTCACTTTCCTTAGCGAATTTGTTGACCAGAGCTACAAACAGCGCAGCACTTGCATCATCAAGTCCCGCGGTCGGTTCGTCCAATATCAGCAACGGTGGATGTTTGATCATGGCCCTTACACACATGACCAAACGTTTTTGACCAAGCGACAGTTCGTGAAAAAGTGCATCTTTTTGTTGCCAAAATCCAATAAGTTCTAACCACTCCTTTGCCAATCTCGATTGTGCCTCCGTGGGTTGTACATATAGACCAATAGAATCGTTTAGGCCAGATATAATCATATGGATTACCGAATGGTACCCCGTAAACTTGTCGGTCATAGAAGGGGTAAAGTAGCCAATTTTCTGTTTGATATCCCAAACACTTTCGCCACTTCCCTTTTTACGGCCGAAAATATAAAGTTCCTGACCGTAGCCTTTGGGGTTCTCCCCGGTTATCATAGATAGAATAGTGGTCTTTCCACTACCGTTTTTGCCCCGAAGTTCCCAAAATTCTCCTTTTTTTATCGTCCAATCTATATTCTTTAGAATAGGTTTTCCAGAATACGTAACACAGACTTTCATTAAATCAATAAGGATAACTTTCTCAATATCGAAAATGTGTAAGGGTTTTGGCACCGTTCCTTCAAAACCAACTGTTTCATCAGATGTTAAAAGAGACATGACATCCGTAAAAAAGTTAAGTTGTCTATTGTTAAGTTTGGCAAATGTGGTCGCAAACGGAAGCAAGTCGTTTTTCCTACTTAAAACCTGTATGATGGTAGTATCTTCGGAAATCTCCTGTAACTTTATTTTAAGCTCTGCTTGTGTATCAACATCAAGATTGTCGAAGGGATTGTCCAAAACAATAAAATCAGGTCTAGTTTCTAAAATGTGTTGTAACAAGGCTTTTTTCTGCTCTCCACTCGACATTGATTTAAGGTTTTGTTGTGTGTGTGCCGTAACAACCTTAGTACCATGGCGATCTTCTTCATCGATAAATCGCTCTATGGCCAATTTGGATAATAGCGCACCGTTCAGGCCAATCAATGTTTGAAAACCATCAGGAGGAATACTTTTTAAAAGCGAATCGATAAATTGGCTTTTCTTAGAGGTGTTATCAATAAAAATTGCCCAATGCTCTTTAATCTTAGTCATTTATCGAAAATAAGATAAATTGAGGGAACACCTTTACAACCCACTCAAGAGAAATAGTAAAAAGGAAGCTTAGAGAAAAACCCTGAAAATATGCACCTGATTATTAGTATAGGTTGTGGTTTTGTCTAAATACATTCCATTTTTTATGGCTACTCTTTGGGAAGGGATATTGTCTATATGAATAATCGAAATCAGCGATTCAGCCAATCTATTTCCAAAAGCGAATTCCCTACATTTCTTGGCAGCTTCAGTGGCATAACCTTTGTACCAGTATTGAGGTAGAACGGAATACCCTATTTCTAGCTCTTGAATACCACCAACGGTCTGAATCAACAGGCCACATAGTCCGATAAGATTTCCAGTAGTTTTTAGAGTCAATACGTTCATTCCGCCCAAGCCCTTTTTATAGCGTTCAAAAACCCTATCGAATTGCTGCTGGCAGGCAATTCTTGGTTCTTTGGGCAATCCTTCCCAAAACTCCGAAGTCCGAGGGTCTTGATGAAAAGGCAACCAGGTATCGAAGTCCGACGGCAGTAATTTTCGGAATAAAAGCCTTTCTGTCTCTTCGCCGTTGAGCAATAATTTCATTGGAAATTAAAGTTTTTTGTACACCACGCTATCCCCAACTTGTAAGCCCCATTTTGCCACAAGACCTGCATTGATCTCCAATACGTATTGTACTGGCACTTTGGAAGTCAAACTCGATTCTTTTAAGGGCTGTGCGTTTTCTTGAAAACTCCCGATGGACAAATCCTCTTTTATAAAAATAAGGTCTAAAGGAAATTCTGTATTCTTCATATAAAAGGAATGCATCGCCACATCGGGGAAGATAAAGAGCATTCCCTGTTTACTTTCCATGCTCTGCCGATACATAAGTCCCGTTTGGGTTTCATAATCCGAATCGGCAATTTCAATATTCAATTGTGCGATTATAGAATCTGTTTTCGATTTGAAAACGGTCAGTTCACCTTCTTTTTTGAAGGCGATGGGCTCGGTCTTGATAACCTTTTTGGGTTCATTCTTGCATGAGAAAACTAGTAGAACTAGTAGTACGGATATAGAGACTTTCCCTAGTTGGAAGAACACCCCTATAGTCCCCTCAAGGAGATAATTTCTCTTTTTTAAATTTTTAACCTTGAACATTAAACTTTTTTAACCTCAAACATGCCAAATGCTTACTTCTTACTTTTTCGCGGTTTGAACATAAAATAGAGTCCGATAAGAATAAACGGAATACTCAACCATTGGCCTGTAGATAGCAGACCCAAAGACTCCTCGAAGCCTCCTTGACTTTTCTTAACGTATTCGACAAAAAAGCGAATCGTCCAAAGCAAGACCAAGAATAGCCCGAATAGAAAACCAGTGTCATTTCTTTTATCTGTTTTCCAGTAGAGATAGTACAAAATCAGAAAGACAAAAATATAGGCAATTCCCTCGTACAATTGTGCGGGATGTCGATATGGTATCTGTGATAGATATTCTGAAAACTGTGCATTGTTTTCTATGGCGTCATAAGCAGCATTTACTGTTTTTTCTTTGGTAATGCCCAAAGCTTTGGAAGGGTGCATATCATCAGAATCGCGAATAAATTTTGTTGCGAAAACGAAAGATTCATCGGTAATCTTTCCGTTAATCTCAGAGTTGAAAAAGTTACCCAACCGAACACAAAAAGCACCTATTGCGAACGGAATTACCATTCGGTCTAACAGCCATAAGGGTTTCATATCCGGATATTTACGAGCGTAAAGATACGTACCTATGAGTACCCCAATTATGGCACCGTGGCTGGCAAGACCGGTAAAGCCAGTAAATTCATAACCATTTATAAACCCTAAAAGCGTACCATTGGAACTTTCCCTAATAGGAAGCAAAATCTCCAATAAATGGTTTTTGTAATAAGACCAATCGTAAAAGATTACATGGCCCAAACGTGCCCCGAGCATCGTGGATAGAACCGTATGTATGAAAAGGGAATCTAATTGTTCTACTGTTTTTTTCTCGTTGGTGAATATTCGTTTCATCAGATACCAACCCAAGGCAAACGCAACAATCCATAGAAGATTATAATATTTGATTTGCAAAGGCCCGAGCGTAAAAAGGGTTTCGTTCGGATTCCAGATAATACCTAAGAAATGCATGTCGTTCTAATTTTGGGCGCTAAGATAAGAAAATCGATTTGGGGTTTATGGTTTCTTCTAATTGTTGTTCGAAAAGTTTGCGATTTTGTCTTCGTTACGGTCAGAGTAGAACAACTAACAATAAATTTTTCGACCATTCTGACTATAGGGGTTTTGGAAACTTCCTGATTCTAGAGTACCGTTTGTACGAGTCGAATATTTCTTTATCGGGCCCGACGATTCTTGGGTCTTTTGATTTGTGGAGTTCTTCCAAAAGAATTTTTCTGAGCTTTGATTCTATGGGTAGAAACTCTGGATTACTGGCCAAATTAGTCAAGCAATACGGGTCTTTTTTAATATCGTACAGCTCAAATTCCTGTCTTTTGCCGTACGAATACTCAAAAAAGCGTGCGATACTATCCGTTTCCTTGTTTTCGATGATGTAGGTTTTGGTCGGACAGTCATCTACATCAGTAAATGCGGCATCGGGGATATAGGAACCTTCGTTGTTTAGCCCATATTTCGGGAGTAAGACCGTAGTGTCTTTTGAATCGTATTTTTGTGGTGCTCCTGCCGGCCAACGTTCGGATCGCAAATTCCAAATAAGGGTATATTTTTCCGAGAAAACGGCACGCTGCGGATAGCCTAGGTTGCGATATCTGGAAGATGAATGTCGCTCTCTGCCTACAAAACTGTAGTTCCTCGTTTTATCAACGGTCCCCTCCTGATTGGATTCCAGAATATTTAGGAAACTTTTACCTGAAATTGGCATCATGGTTTTCGGTTCGGTTCCCGTAATCTCCAATAAAGTTGGTGCGAAATCGACAAACCCTATCCTGTCAACAACGGTGCGACCTGCCTTGAATTTTTTAGGATATCGTATTGCTAAAGGCACATGAACCCCATATTCGAAACTATTTGCCTTGGCCCTTGGAAAAGGCATGCCATTGTCGGAAGTCACTATTACTATTGTGTTTTCGAGCTCCCCGATTTCTTCCAAATAGGTAATCATTTTTTGCAAGTGACTATCAAACCACTCTATTTCGATGGCATAGTCCAGGAGGTCTCCTCTAATTTCTTCCGTGTCGGGTAGAAATTCTGGGACTTTGACATCAGCTAGTTTTTTTCCGAACCTCTTCCAAGATCCTTTTTCATAGGCTCTGTGTGGCTCACTTGCTCCGAACCAAAAAAAGAAAGGTTCCTTGTCACTAACATTTTCTATGAAATATTTGAAATTTTCAAAATAGTCGAATGCCGACATATTTCTAGTTGGTAAGTTTAAAGTATTTCGGTCATACTTTATTGATGAATGGGTCTTTCCGGCGGCATCGGTTTCCCGCCAAAGCGAATCCATAATGTTTCTTGCGTATTGGAAAGGACTTACGCCTTTACCGGTTCTACCAGTACTATAGCCGTTGGCTTTTAGTTCGTCTACAAAGGGTACATGTTTTTTCATCCAAGATGAAGCATGTTGTCCAGATTGTTCATTTTGCCAAGGGTAACGCCCCGTTATCAAAGCACTTCGTGAAGGTGCGCAGCCCGGTGAGCCAGCATAACAATTTTTAAAGTATACCCCTTCACTTGCTATCCGGTCGAACCCTGGAGTTTTTATAAAAGTACTTCCGGCAAAACTAGTATGCCCGAACGACTGATCATCACTGATCACGAATAGAATATTAGGTTTTTTGGGTGTTGGCTTTTCTGTATTGAAACTGGCTAGCGCAAAGAAAATGCCTATTAACAATAAGAGGCTAATACGGTATTTAAATTTCATATCAATTCTATCGTAAAGCTATTTTGGTAGGTTAGAATAACCTATTCAGCTATTTTTTTTCAATTTCGTAATCTTCAAGACAGTGTCTAAATGACTTGATTGGGCGTCGCTCAAAAGTGTTGGTCGCCGTATCTTTTTTGTAACATAAAGATACTAATTAGGATTTTTACTTTCGACTCAATTTGGATAGAAGGGATCTGAAATATCGAAATTCAATTCAATGCATTCAAAATTTATATTTTGTTAGTGCTAGGGCACCGGATCATGCCCTTTGCCTCCCCAAGGGTTACAGCTGAAAATACGCTTTAAAGCCAGCCACCCACCTTTAAAAAGGCCATGTTTTTTTAAGGCTTCAAGGGTGTATTGCGAACAAGTGGGGGAGTAGCGGCAAGTTGCAGGTGTGTACGGGGAAATAGCGACCTGATATACCCTGACCAAAAGAACAAACGGGGCTATCAGTATTTTTTTCACCTGTTTTATTTAGTATACGTTCTTCGCTTTTCCAAGTGCACCGTGCCGAGAACTAAGAAACGCTAAAGGTAGTTCCTTCCTTCCCATCTTTCAATTGAATGCCCAAATCGGCCAATTGGTCACGTATTTTATCAGAGGTCGCAAAATCTTTATTATCACGAGCTTCTTTGCGCAATTTAATCAGTAATTCGACTACACCTGAAAGCTTTTCGGTATCCTGACCATTACCGATATTTTGTTCTAATCCAAGAATTTCAAAAATAAAGGCACTTAAGATCTGTTTTAGCGATTCTTTATCAGCGGATGTTATACTTTCTTTTCCTTCTTTGATAAGATTAATATGCTTTACGACCTCAAAGAGGTTGGCAATTAAAATAGGCGTATTGAAGTCATCGTTCATGGCATTATAGCACTGCCGTTTCCAAGTCTCAATATCGAAATCGCTGTTGCTTCCTGTTTCCAATCCACTTAGAAGAGAAAAAGCATCCATCAATCTGTTAAATCCTTTTTCCGAGGCCAAGAGCGCATCGCTGCTCAAGTCTAAAATACTTGTATAGTGGGCCTGCATCATGAAAAATCGTACCACTGAGGGTGAGAAAGGCTTACTCAAAATATCGTTTTCTCCTGTGAAAATTTCACCGGGCAAAATATTGTTTCCGGTAGATTTTGCCATTTTTTTACCGTTCATGGTAAGCATGTTCGCGTGCATCCAATAGTTGACCGGCGATTGCCCATAACTTGCTTCGGCCTGTGCAATCTCACATTCGTGATGGGGAAATTTCAGATCCATTCCACCACCGTGAATATCAAAGGTCTCTCCCAAATATTTGGTGCTCATAGCAGTACATTCCAAATGCCAACCAGGGAAGCCATCGCCCCAAGGTGAGGGCCACCGCATAATATGCTGTGGTCCGGCTTTTTTCCACAACGCAAAATCTTGAGGGCTTTTTTTCTCATTTTGTGCAGTAAGCTCACGGGTGTTGGCAATCATATCTTCTAACTTACGACCACTCAATTTACCATATTCGTTAGTCTCATTGAACTTGGTTACGTCAAAATATACTGAGCCATTGGCCTCATAGGCATACCCTTTTTCAAGAATGTCTTTGATAATTTCTATCTGTTCGATGATGTGTCCCGTTGCCGTGGGTTCAATACTGGGGGGCAAGAAGTTGAATTTTTCAAGAATATTGTGAAAATCGACCGTATAGCGTTGTACGACCTCCATGGGTTCCAACTGCTCTAGACGCGCTTTTTTGGCGATTTTATCTTCCCCGTCTTCAGCATCATCAACAAGATGCCCTGCATCAGTTATGTTGCGCACATATCGCACTTTATAGCCTAAATGTCTCAAGTACCGAAAGATCATGTCGAAAGACATAAAAGTTCGGCAATTGCCTAAATGTACATTGCTATAAACGGTAGGCCCACAGACGTACATGCCGATATGGCCTTCGTTTAAAGGTTTGAATACTTCTTTTTTACCTGAAAGGGAATTGTAAATTTTTAAGACCTGGCTTTCGTATAATGGCATGTTATGCTAAAACAATTAGAAATTTGTGTCCAGATTGATGTAGTCCAAAAACTCACGGCGTACCCCCTCGTCCTTAAACTTACCACCATATTCGGCAGTTACGGTGCTGCTTTCGATGTCACGTATACCTCTGGAGTTCACGCAGAGGTGCTTGGCATCGATAACACAGGCCACATCTTTGGTATTCAAGACTTTCTGTAATTCCCTTACAATCTGTATGGTCAATCGCTCTTGCACTTGTGGCCTTTTTGCAAAATAATCGACGATGCGGTTCATTTTTGAGAGTCCTACAACATTTCCACTAGAAATATAGGCTATGTGGGCCTTACCGACGATGGGCAACAAATGGTGTTCACAAGTGGAGTATAGCGTAATGTTCTTTTCCACCAACATTTCACCATACTTGTATTTATTCTTGAAAATTGATGATTTAGGTTTGCGTTCGGGGTCAAGCCCAGCGAAAATTTCCTTAACGAACATTTTGGCGACCCTATCAGGTGTGCCCTTAAGACTGTCATCATCAAGATCAAGACCCAAGGTAAGCATTACCTCACGGATGTTTTCCCGTATGCGTTCAATTTTTTCTTCATCGTTCAATACGAATGCGTCATCACGCATAGGGGTACCTTCCGATGCGGAAACATGGTCGTTTCCCATCTCTTCAAATTCCTTTTCCAATGTGCTGTCAATTTTCATCCTGTCCTGACTAAAACGAACTGCAAAGATATACATAATATGGCACTTTATGCCCTATATAGCATGATACACAACATAAATTGGTGTTAAGGAAGCATGCTGCTTATTTTTACATTACCCAAAAGTTGAACCTACTTATGAGCCGCTTTCAGCTTGTTTTTTATTCCTTGTTTATTTTGGGAATTTGTGTTGTTACGGCACAAGTTTCCCCAGATTGCGGCAACGCCGTGCCTATTTGTAACAACACGCCTGTTAATGGTGGTACAATTGGGCTAGGTATCGATGATTTTAGCGGATACTCCGCAAGTGGATGCTTAGAAGAAGCCTTGAGCGGCTCAATTGAATCAAACTCTGCTTGGTATCGATTTCGTACTGGTGCCTCTGGCCAGTTAGGTGTCAATATCGGTATCGAGACGTCTGAAGATTGGGATTTTGCTCTTTATAAAACAAATGACTGTAACAATTTAGGTGACCCTGTCCGATGTAATTTTTTTGACAATCAAGATGGTAATTCATTTATTGGGGTAGGGGAAGACCCATCGGGTACTACCGCTAACGTGCAATATGAAGATTGGCTGCAAGTTGAGCCAGGGGAAGATTATTACCTGCTTATCAACAATTTCAGCAATAACAATTCCGGGTTTTCAATTCAATTTTCAGGGTATATTTTTGTCACAAATCCCTATGATGCCCTTGATTGTTCCATTATCAACAATCTATTGGGGCCGCCCATTTCAGCATGTGAGAACGATACCGTAATTCTCGATGCCACTACTGCCGGTGCAGCCTCATACAATTGGTTTATAGATGCTGGAAGCGGTTTCATCCAGATTGCTGGGGAACATAACCCCACTCTTTCGGCAACAACATCAGCTTTGTATCGCGTCGAAGTTGTACACCCAATGGGAAATATTATCAGTGAGGTTCAGGTCGCTTTCTCGGAAATGCCGATTGCAAATGCCGTTTCAGATGATGCTTCCTGTACTGGATCGGAGACCTATACCCTTTTTCAAAAAGATGCCGAGGTAATAGGGACTCAGCCTCCTAACAACTTTTTAGTAAGTTACTACCTGTCGTTGACCGATGCTACCAATGGATCGAACGTACTGCCAAAACAGTATGCCACTCAGTCGGGTTCCCAAACGATTTATATAAGGCTTAGTTCTATAGACAACCCGAGATGTTTTGATGTATCACAAAGTTTCCGTTTGATAAACTTAGCGACACCTATTTTGGACTTTCCTTCAGAAGCATATTTATGTGAGAGCGATTCGGGTATTACTATCGGTGAAGATGAACCGAGCGCCAATTATACCTATTCTTGGGATACTGGGGAAACCACCCCTACCATTACAGTTTCGAAATCAGGAAGTTATACGCTAATAGCGACCAATACCCAGTCAGGTTTGAGCTGTGATGATTCAAGAACTGTAACGGTCACAACTTCAAGCCCTCCACAGATTATTAATATTGAAATAGAAGACCTTCGAAATAATAATATGGTGACCGTAATTACTGAATTGGCAGACGGTTTTGAATTTCAACTGGACGATGGGCCTTTTCAAAGCGGTAGTAAATTTTACGAACTATTGCCCGGGATACATACGATAACGATCAATGACCCCAAAGGCTGTGGTTCGGTGAGCGAAGAAATTGTAATCGTCGGTTTTCCAAAATTCTTTACTCCAAATGCGGATGGTACCAACGATTTTTGGTATATCGAAGGCATAGCGCAATTAAACTCCCCAACTGTGTCGATATACGATCGTTTCGGTAAACTTTTGGCGCAACTGGATATAAACATTTCAGGTTGGAACGGTCTAGTAAATGGAATGCCTTTACCGGAAACCGATTATTGGTTCAAACTCACTTATACCGATACGAATGGACAAACCGTAACTGCCAAATACATCAACAATCACTTTTCGCTCAAACGGTAAGCAAAATCAACAGTTTATGGAATAAGGATTAGAATTTAAACCCTTTGAAGAATTTGTTAATTTTTGAATTTGTGATCGTATTTGAACTTGAGCTTGAACGCTGTAGTTCATCGATAAACTGCTTATTTTTTACGACAAAACATACTAAATTGGGCTTGTAAGAGTTATAGCTACTAGTATATTCTTAGCCTACATCTTATGCGAATTCTTTGCGCCATATGTTGCGTATTCTTCTTTTATTCGGGAATGCATGCACAAAATTCCCCAGATTGCAGAACTGCTATTCCGGTCTGTGCCGACGCACCGATTATGGGATATGCGGACGGTACCGGAGATATCGACGATTTCGATCCTGAAATTATAACAGAAACAGGCTGTTTGGAAAAAGGAAGCGTAAGTAGTGCCAACATCGAACATAATACTTCGTGGTTCGTATTTAGGGCAGGTACCGGAGGGCAAGTTGGCTTTGATATTGAGGCGTTACCCGTTAGTGGTACAGGTACACCGACCGCTGAGTGGGATTTTGCCGTCTATGGCCCAGATGTCGATTGCGGTAATATCAGCAGCGGAGCCGCCCAACCTATACGATGTAATTACGAAGTAAATAGTACTCGCTTTACAGGATTGGGTGTTAACCCGGAAGATAATCAAGTGGGCGTTCCCTCTACCACACAGAATTTGAATACTTATGATGAATGGTTAGATGTGCAACCCGGCGAAATTTATTTTATCCTCATTAATAACTTCAACACGAATTTTGATGGTGATGCCGAACATTTCATGCTGACCTTCACAGGAAACTCAGTAGATGAAGACCAGAACAATGCGCTCGATTGTACTTTGCGTGATGAGTTTTTAGGTTTGGATATTATTGCCTGCGAGGGCGATCCCGATATTACATTAAGTGCTTTGAATTCGCCTGCGGGCCCTGATATTCAAAATGTCGCTTGGTCGGTAGACTATGATGATGACGGTACTGTTGACCAATCTTTGGTGTCAGGTCCTTCGGCAACAGAAATGATGGTTTCGAGCCCTAATTCCGGTCGCTACTTTGTTGATATTGCGACTAGCTTTGGAAATGTAACCGATGATATCTTGATTACGTATTTTGGGATTCCCGTTTTGGATAGGGTAGACCTACTGAACTCTAATTTATCACTCGACCCCGATATGAACAATATCGAAATTATTGTAGATGGTGAAGGCGATTATGAATATGCCATTAACGGAGGCGAATTTCAAGATGACCCTGTTTTTAATGATGTGCCTCCGGGCATAAATACGGTTATTATTAATGATAAGAACGGTTGTGGCACAACGGAACCCTTGGAGTTTTTGGTAGTAGGCTATCCTAAATTTTTTACACCTAATAACGATGGCGTGAACGATAGCTGGAACATTAAGGGAATAGAAACCCTAACGAATCCCGTAGTATATATTTTTGACCGTTACGGCAAATTATTAGCACAGTTAGACACAAATACCGAATGGGATGGCGCGCTAAACGGTAAATCTTTGCCATCATCGGACTACTGGTTTAGGTTAGAATATGATGAACAAGAAGCCGGTATTATTGTCGCTAGATGCACAAGGGCAAACTTTTCGTTAAAAAGATAAAGTTCCGATTATTCAGCATTTTTTAACCTAAAGCTGTTCCTAACACTTTTTTAAAAGTTCAAGGTATAGCTGAAGGTATAGTTGGTATTGGTATTGCTTAAAATTGCAGGGGTGTTTATTCCGGTATCGAAAAAGTATTGTAGTACATCTTGTTCAGTGCGGTTGACAGCAAAGTCAAGTCTACTTGGACCAAAATTAAACCCGATACCACCGGAGATTCCATTGAGGTCACCAATTATATTTCCATCGGCATATGGACTTTGCTCATAGCGGTAACCGCCTCGGAGGCTGACACGTTTGATACGGTATTCTCCGCCGACCCTAAAAGAAGATACGGTACCCAATGTCTGGGAAATCGATGCATTCTCATCAGCAAAGGATGGATCGCTAGAAGGTCTTAACTCAGCCTGTGACATGTCTTGGTATCCATAATCAAAACTCAATAATCCGCTTTTGCCAAAGACTGCGGCAACGCTTCCGATGAATTTTCCTGGAGTCTTAATTTCGTAATCAAAGATGTTGACATCAATAAGGTCGAAAAAGTAGAAATCGGAATCTTGATTCGGATAGTTGGAATCTATACCCTGCGAAAACGCATCACTCAATCTATACCAAGTGGGCGATTGATAACTTCCTCCAATACGGATAAAGTCGTTCAGTTTTGCAATTGTACCAAGACTGAATGAAAACCCCGTTCCTTGGGTATTCAAATTATTGTCGAAAAAAACGGTTCTTTGTTCAGAATCCGCATTAATATAATCCTCCCTATACTGATCCAACTGATTATACAATATCGTGTGAAAGTTCAAAGATGCCCCAAAATAAAGGTTATCACCATATTGTGTTGAGCCATTAACCGTGAACTTACTATTGTATCCAGAACTAAATCGTCGAAAATCTTGTGTGACCACATCATAATCGGCATTCGATAGATAAGCGGTATTATCGGGCTCGTCTTCAACGGGTTCGATGATACCTGCTTGAAAACCTAAGAAGGCCTGTTGTGCCGGAAATCCTAGACCTCTGGTAGCACCTATATCTAAATAGGCATCACCGACTGATTCGTCTGGTTGAAGTTTTAACGGCTCTAGTGGAACTCCTTGTGCAAAATCGAGAAAATAGTTGTCAATGCCCTCATTACTGGAACCACCACTAACCGAAAAATCATCAAAATTTTGAACCATGTCATAATTAAAGGCCAAGGATAATTTTCTCCATTTGGAATCGGAATTAGCTGCCTTAAAAACCATGGCGGACCCTATCTGGTTCAGTTTAAACGAATTTGAGCTTGCACCGTTGAACGTTCCACCATATTCAGAATCTGAATTCCTATAGAAGTAAGTGCCTGACATAGTGAACAGACTATTGTTAAAAACGGCACTACCGGCGGGATTAATGTTCAGCCCCGATAAATCACCGCCCAATGCTCCAAAGGCCCCACCCATTCCTTGAAACCGGGCTGTTCCCTGTAAGTTTTCTGCACTATAACGTAGCACATCATTTATATTTTGGGCATTTGTAATCATACACGCCAATAAACCGATGAAAGTGAAATATTTTTTCATTTCTAGCAATTTTAAAGTAAGTTGTTTTTGATTTCGGGATTAATTTCTTCCTCCGCCACTTCTGCCACCTGAAGACCTAGATGCCCCCGATGATGACCTTCCCGAGCCACCGGAACTTCGGGCACTACTACCGGAGCTTCGGGCACTACTACCAGAGCTTCTATAGCTTCCACTACTTCTACTGCTGCTCCCGGATGACTTGTAGCTACTGGTTCTTGGAGCAGAACTTGACCTTCTGTTTGTTGCGCTACTTCCCGTTCTGCTACCTGAACTCCTATAAGTGGAACCTCTCTGTGCAGAAGAACGGGTGCCAGTACTGCTTCTTGACGTAGAACTTCGATAAGCCTGACTGCTTCTCGATGAGCTATTGTATCTTGGAGTAGCCCTAGTACTTCTACTTGTTCTGTACGAACGGTTTTGGTCTACACCGACAGTTCTTCTAGATGCCGTTCCACTACTTCTATTACTCGCATAGTTTCGAGAACTTCTTGTCGCTGTGCTTCGGCCAACTCCTGACCTTGCACTATTCGACACATTTCTTGAGGTAGCTCTACTTACGTTGGTATTTGACCGGCCTCGTAACGCAGTGCTACCCGAAGTGTTATTACGTGAAGTGCTGTTGGTATTACCATAGTAACCTCGCCTTGATGAATTATACGCGTAATTTCTGTGACCATAATGGTTATACCCGGGATAGTAGCCTCCGCCCCAGTAGCCTCCGCCCCAGCCCCAGCCTCCGCCCCAGTAGCCTCCGCCCCAGTAGCCTCCGCCCCAGCCGTATCCGTATCCGCCCCAACCCCAGTTGTTCCATAACCAAGGTGAGCCCCAACCAAAGCCTCCCCCGCCCCAGTTGTTATCATAAATATTGATGTTAACACCTGTGGCGTTGTCGCCCCATCCGGCATAACCTCCGTAATCATTGTTGTTGTCGTAATAGTCGGTTAAATTTCCTGACTGAATACTATCATTTTCCACCCCACTGGAATATGAATCAACGTCGGTAAAGGTTTCACCTTCCAACATTTGATCATATTGCTCCGCCTTTTGTCCAAAATAAGTGGAGTACGTATTGTCTTGCTTCTCTTGTTGCGCTTGTGGAGCCCGTTCCACAGTAACTTGGTCTTTTCCGGAATATATACCGTCATTATCGTAATAGGACGCCGATTGATAAGGCCCGCATGAGGCCATTATAATACCCGTTAAGGCAAGAAAGGCCGAAATGCGAACTTTGGGAAGGTCTAGCGAATATATCATGGTTGCGAATTTTATTGTTGAACATATTAAAAAGAAGTAGTTTTACCTATTACTTTTTTAACCTAATCACAAGTTTTGTGCCAAACTATTTATAATGGGTAAAAATTTGACCAAGCGTAACGAAGACTATTCAAAATGGTATAATGAGCTCGTCGTCGGGGCCGATCTGGCTGAAAATTCTGGGGTTCGTGGTTGTATGGTCATCAAACCGTACGGATTTGCCATCTGGGAAAAAATACAAGCTGAGCTAGATAGAATGTTCAAGGAAACGGGGCATGAGAATGCCTATTTTCCATTGTTTATCCCTAAGTCGTATTTAAGTAAAGAGGCCAGTCATGTTGAAGGTTTTGCTAAGGAGTGTGCCGTGGTTACCCATTACAGATTGAAAAATGCTGAAGATGGAAGTGGAATTATTGTTGACCCGGACGCGAAATTAGAAGAAGAACTTATCGTGCGCCCTACTTCGGAAACGATTATTTGGGATACGTATCGAAGATGGATACAGTCGTACCGAGATTTACCCTTGTTGATCAACCAATGGGCCAATGTTGTTCGTTGGGAAATGCGTACCCGTTTGTTTCTTCGTACAGCCGAATTTCTTTGGCAAGAAGGCCATACTGCACACGCTACCGAACAGGAAGCTATTGATGAGGCGGAAATGATAATGAACCTTTATGCCGATTTTGCAGAAAACCATATGGCGATGCCGGTCATTAAAGGAATTAAGACCGAAAGTGAACGTTTTGCCGGTGCCGTCGAAACCTACTGCATTGAAGCATTGATGCAAGATGGCAAAGCTTTACAGGCCGGAACGTCACACTTTTTGGGGCAGAACTTTGCGAAGGCCTTTGATGTGAAATTTGCCACTAAGGAAGGTAAACAAGAGTATGTTTGGGCCACATCGTGGGGTGTTTCCACACGTTTGATGGGTGCCCTGATTATGACCCACAGCGATGATAACGGTTTGGTGCTACCACCAAAACTGGCACCGATTCAGGTGGTCATTGTCCCCATTTACAAAGGTCTGGATCAGCTCGAGGCTATCTCGGAAAAAGTCAATCCTTTAGTGAAGGAACTAAGGCTAAAAGGTGTTTCCGTGAAGTTCGACAATCGGGATACGCGCAAACCTGGTTATAAATTTAATGAATATGAGTTGAAGGGGGTACCGGTGCGTTTGGCCATTGGTCAGCGCGATTTGGACAACGGTACATATGAAGTCGCCCGGCGAGATACTTTGGAAAAGGTGATAGTGCCAATGGATGCCGTGGTTTCGAAAATCGAGTTTCTATTAGAGGATATTCAAAAAAATATTTATAAAAAAGCTGCCGATTTCAGAGAAGATAATATTACCGAAGTCGATTCTTATGAGGAATTCAAAACTGTTCTTGAAGAGAAAGGCGGGTTTATTTCAGCCCATTGGGACGGTACCAATGAAACGGAAGACAGAGTAAAGGAAGAGACAAAAGCGACCATTCGGTGTATACCTATAGATGCAAAAAATGAAGCTGGAAGTTGTATGGTTACGGGAAAACCATCGGTCAGAAGAGTACTCTTTGCAAAGGCCTACTAAAAAATAATATACAGTAGTTGCGATAGTAAAAAATAATTGTATTTTTGCATCCGCAATTGCATAATGCAAGGGCCCGTTCGTCTAGGGGTTAGGACGCCAGGTTTTCATCCTGGTAACAGGGGTTCGATTCCCCTACGGGCTACGAAGTGTTTAGGAGTATAGATTTTAGATTTGAATTTTTAACTCAAAATCACGAATCTATAATTAGAATGGCCCGTTCGTCTAGGGGTTAGGACGCCAGGTTTTCATCCTGGTAACAGGGGTTCGATTCCCCTACGGGCTACAAAAAAGTTCGAAGAGGATTAGCGAAGAAGAATTTTAAAAAATTATAACAAGTTAAGAAAGATGGCAAATCACAAGTCGGCATTAAAAAGAATCAGAAGAAACGAAGTCGTTAGACTTCGCAATCGCTACCAGCATAAAACTACGCGTAACGCAATCAAAAAATTACGAGGCGAGGAGAATAAAAAAGATGCGGAGGCTTTGTTGCCTGGTGTTGTCAGCATGATCGATAGATTGGCAAAGCGTAATATCATTCACGATAACAAGGCGGCCAACTTGAAAAGCAAATTGGAAAAACACGTAGCTGCGCTGTAAGATTCGTTATAAATAATATTAAAAACGCCCTGATGGTACCTGCCATCGGGGCGTTTTTATGTCTATACCTGAGTACCGTTATTTGATGAATCTTTTTTTCATTCTTAGGAAACCGATGATAAAGCAGCTATAACTGATAATGATCAGAGATAAATGGATTCGCTTGACTATTAAAGGAGACGCTAAACCTTCCATTGTATATACATAACGTATGACCTTGATAGGCAGATAGCCTATATAAAAAATTAATAATCCAACACTCAGCCAAAACAGAATATCTTCCTTAATGACAAATTCTTTGGGTATGGAAAAGAATTTTTTAAAGTATAGAATGGAACAGTAAATTAGTACCAAACCTCCCACAACATAGCTATATACTTGAGGAATCTTACTAAAATTATATACAAAAGCGTTTATAATACAAACAAGTAAAAAAAATATCCCTCCATATAGTATATTCATTTTTTCTCTACTACTTGCGACATAAGAACGGAAAACATAATAGAAGTATAAATAAAATATTACCATATAAAGGTTATAGATTAACCAATTATAGTCTACATAAAAATTATTTGATATTATACTGAACTCTTCGTAATCATTAATAAGAAGGCCTAAAAATTCATTTAAAAGGGTATAAATAAAAATAATGGGTAGGTACTTTAAAATTGATTCATAATATTTTGGGTATTTAATTAGAGACATCAATAAAGTAATACCATAAATAGGTACCAAAGAGTTTTTTAAAAAAAAATCAAAGTAAATCAAAGGCACAGGCTAACTATAGTTAACTAAAAAAATATAAAAATCCAGAAGATTATAATTAAGGGTTTGAGTGACCTTCATTTTTGGTCGTGCTTCTTGGAGCAGCCATTAATGCCGTGCTTGAAGGCGGCAAAAAAGTTGGTAACATAGAAGCTTCACTTTTAGAATCTGACTGTTCTTGAGTTGCCCCTACGCCTTGTCTTCTTTTAAAATCATTGTCTAAAAGAACGATTTTTCGCTTCCCATCGACACCATCTGTAGTATAGAACATGTGATCTTCATCAGCTCTACTTACTGTTGGCGACATCATAATCGAGTTCTGTCTCGGGTGTAATACAGGTTTACCATCTTTAAACTTCTGTTCGTTGGCGTAATTGGCAAAATAAAATCGCATTGTAGAGAGTTCTTCTCCAGAGAGTGTAGCCTCGTTCTCGATATAGGCCAAATATTTTTTTAAATCCTCATAATCATATGAAACGTATCTCGCAACCTTAAATTTACCACTATCTGTTTCGTCATTGTTTTCACCAGATTGGTTTTGACTTTTCTGTTTTTGCCCTTTTTCACCATCTTTCTCTTCATCGATGGCATCTTCATAATCTTGAATAAGCCCTGCACGACGATTTTCATAATTACCATAAAGTTTTTGGGCCTTATCCGGAAAAATTATTCCGTTATCGTAGCTTTCATCGGCGACTGGACAATCACATTCTGGGCATTCCTGTATTTTATTATCTACTCCACAACTGTAAATGAAAACTAGTAGCAACATGGTGATACTTTTGCATACAAATTTTTGCGTTTTTTTCATGACATAAGGTTTTTGATGGTACTCAATTTTTCGTGCAAAATTTGGGGGGAGGCTATTTTTTGCACGCTAAAGATATTTGAAAATACCGATACTTCATCTTTATTTTTAGGAATTCCTTTACATTTTTGCAATATAAAGTTTATTTTCCTATGGAATTGGCACGAGAATCAGCTACGGTTCTTTGAAGTTGTGGGGGCGAATTATGACTAAAAAAAATCCCAAACTCCAATATCAAAATTGGAGTTTGGGATTTACCCCAATTGTTATAGGTATTGAATCTTTCCGTCTGCGTGCTTGCGAAAGCTTATTGATTCATCGTCAACAAGAACTCTTCGTTGTTTTTGGTCTGTTTGATACGCTGCTCTATAAATTCCATAGCTTCTACAGGGTTCATGTCCGCCAAGTATTTGCGTAGGATCCACATGCGTTTAATAGTATTGTCATCTAACAGCAAATCATCTCTACGTGTGCTTGATGAAGTCAGGTCGATAGCAGGAAAAATTCTTCGGTTCGAAATCTTGCGATCTAATTGTAGCTCCATATTACCAGTTCCTTTGAATTCCTCAAAAATAACCTCGTCCATTTTGGATCCTGTTTCGGTCAATGCAGTAGCAATAATGGTCAGTGATCCCCCACCTTCAATATTACGTGCCGCACCAAAGAAACGTTTTGGTTTATGTAGCGCATTCGCATCGACACCCCCACTAAGTACCTTACCGGATGCGGGTTGTACCGTGTTGTATGCTCTTGCCAAACGTGTAATGGAATCTAAAAGAATAACCACATCGTGACCGCATTCGACCAGACGTTTTGCTTTTTCCAATACGATATTCGCAACACGCACATGTTCTGTAGCCTCTTTATCAAAGGTAGATGCCACAACTTCACCACGAACATTGCGCTGCATATCGGTAACTTCTTCAGGGCGTTCGTCGATCAACAAAATAATCTGGTAGACTTCAGGGTGATTGGCTGCAATTGCATTGGCGACCGCTTTCAATAACATCGTCTTACCTGTCTTCGGTTGTGAAACGATCATGCCCCTTTGGCCTTTTCCGATAGGGGAGAATAAATCGATAATACGCGTCGAAATATTACTTTGACGATCAGCGATATTAAATTTTTCCTCTGGGAAAAGAGGAGTCAAATGCTCAAAAGAAACCCGATCTCGCACAACTTGTGGGTCGATTCCATTGATTTTATTAACTTTAATCAGGGGAAAATATTTCTCCCCTTCTTTGGGTGGCCGTACATTACCTAGAACCGTGTCACCTGTCTTAAGGCCGAACAAACGAATTTGCGATTGCGACACGTAGATATCATCGGGAGAAGATAGATAGTTGTAATCGGAAGAACGTAGAAACCCGTATCCGTCTTGCATAATATCAAGTACACCTTCACTTTCGATAATACTGTCGAACTCGAATTCCGGTTCTTTGTAGCGATTCTTTAGGTCTTTATCAAAATTGCTTTTATCATAACTGTTTTTTTGATTTCGACTATTTTTGTTTGGGCTACCGTTGTTTTGGTTCTTATGGCCTTGGTTGGTGTTCTGTTCTTTTTTGACCGGGCCGGTGTTTGTGTTTTGTGGTCTAGGCCGAGGCTTTTTGTTATCCGTTTCAACCTTTTTGACGTCGGTTTCAACTTTTTTGATGTCGGTTTCAACCTTGTCTGTAACAGCAGGTATACTGGTTGTTTCCTGTTCTTTCTTTTGTGCTGTGACTTTGGCTCTTGGAGCCCTAGGTCTTGGCTTTGGTTTATTTTCTATTTTTGTTGAAGTAACCTCGGCTACTACTTTTGGGTTGGAAGCTTGTACGTCTAGAATTTGGTATACAAGGTCCAATTTCTTTTGGGTCTTGTATTTCGGTACGTTAAGTCCTTTCGCAATTTCCTGAAGTTCAGGTAGCTTTTTTGCTTTTAAATCTGAAATCTCAAACATTAAATATCGTATAAATTATAAGTCTATGTGAATAGTAAGAAGTGTATTATTATTTGGGTATTACTGGGGATAGATGCCCCTTTAGGTAAGTGCTATAACTAATAACGGAACAATATTACAAATTATTTTCAACACGACATCGTTTTTTTGCAAAAAGACCTGTATTTTTGCAGTCGGAAATGCCATATTTACAATGATTCAAAGAATACAGACCGTTTATCTGCTCGTTGTAATCCTTATTTCAGGAATACTTCCTTTTTGGGTAAACCTCTGGTCCGATGCCAGTGGTAACGAAATTTTCGCAAAAAACGAGATTTTCATATCTATTGCCTTTTATGCTTCGGCCGTATTGGCATTAATTGCCATAGTACTTTTTAAAAACAGAAAAAATCAATTTGTGATGAACAGATTGAACCTCATATTTAATCTTTTTTTACTAGGATTTTTCGTTTACCGATCGCTAAACTTATCTGGAGAGACCTTGGTCTCAGAGAAGGGTATTGGGATGCTGATTCCTGTAGTTTCTATTGTTTTTTTGGTCTTGGCCAACAGGGCCATCAAAAAGGACGAGGATCTCATAAAATCTGTTGATCGTTTACGATAAACCTAACATCTTAGTAGTATTAGTGCGTTAAACCCGGGGTAGTTCCCGGGTTTTTTACGTTTGATTATCTTACTCAATCTCGTTCATTTGCTTTTTGGTTTAGCCCAAAAGTAAATTTCAATGGCCGGAAGGTTTTTTTCAGTTATTTTTAATGAATTTTATAGTTATGAAAAAATTAATCAGGGCCTTACTGGCCGGTTGGGGTGCCAAGAAAATAGGTGGCGGAAAATGCGGCTGTTTTGGGGTAATCGTTGTTTTTATTATTCTCTATTGGCTGTCAGGTAATATACTTAATTGAATCAGTAGGATTTGCCATGCCATTATTTGCGCCTTTTGATAAAAAGAAAAGATATGTTGCTTTTGTTTATTTCTGTTCGCTTTGCGTCATAAAAAAAGAACAAATAGGCCCATCTTGTAAGTTCATAAGGAGGTTGCTTTTTCTACCAAATATATGGGAAAGAACATGTTGACAATTTAGGGAACGTCGTGGGCATGTTCCATTTTTTACTTTTTAACGCTTACCGAGTTCCACAATCTCTAAATCCTTAATGTCCTTTCCTTCGATTGTGAACCTAAGCATTGTCCGTACCTGATGAAAACCGTATTTACCACATGCTCCGGGATTCATGTGTAATACCCCAAGTTTCTTGTCCCACATCACTTTAAGAATATGTGAATGGCCGCAGATAAAAAGTTTAGGCGGGTTTTCATGGATTTCTTTTCGTGTTCTAGCATTATATTTTGGAGGATAGCCGCCGATATGAGTCATTAGAACATCGACATCTTCACACTGAAAACGATCGTTCAGGGGAAATTCTTTTTGAATAATGTGGTCGTCTATATTGCCATAGACCGCCCGAATAGGTTTTATTTTTTGTAAAGCATCGGTAACGGTTAAACTTCCGATATCCCCTGCGTGCCAAACCTCATCCGATTGACTGGCATATTTTATAATCGTTTCGTCAATGTGAGAGTGTGTATCGGAAAGGAGCAGGATTTTGGTCATTCTTTTTGAAAGGTTTTTAGTTTAAATAGTTTCAGGTTGAATACATCTAAAGTCCGCCAAACCCTAAACCACCGAAACTTGAAACAACAGATTATTTTGAAAATAGTATAACTGCCAATTCTTTTGTCTAAAAAACAGAAGCGTTAACTTTATCCCCGTAAAATTAAAGAAACCCTTTGAGATATTTCGTTCAATTTTCATACTTCGGTAAGGCCTATCACGGTTGGCAAAAGCAGCCCAATGCGATTACTGTACAACAGGTTCTTGAAGCGGCTTTTTCTAGACTTTTAAGACACTCTGTTGATTTGACGGCTGCAGGCCGAACCGATACCGGCGTGCATGCCAAAGAGATGCTCGCCCATTTTGAATCGGATGAAATTGAAGATACGACCGATTTGGTATATCGATTAAATGCCCTGCTTCCTGATGCCATTGCGGTTCAAGCGATTTTTAAAGTTTCCGATGGTACGCATGCCCGTTTTGATGCGGTCGAACGTACCTACGAATATTGGATCGTTCAAGAGAAAGATCCTTTTTATTCCGATTTCACTTATTATGTAAAGCATCCGCTCGATATTGCATCCATGAACATAGCTGCGGCTATTTTATTGCAATTTGAAGACTTTGAATGCTTTTCGAAGTCGCACACCGATGTCAAAACCTATCGATGCGCCATAAAAAAGGCAGTTTGGGAAAAGAAAGAAAATAAACTGGTTTTCACCATTACCGCCGATCGATTTTTACGGAACATGGTTCGAGCCATAGTGGGAACTCTGTTAGAGGTAGGTATAGGGAAATCAAAACCGGACGATGTTAAAACGATCATAAATAGCAAGGACAGGGGAAAAGCGGGTCCATCGGTACCCGCAAAAGGATTATATTTGACCTCGGTTCTATACCCTGAAAAGATTACGGAAAAACATGGATAAAGATTCTGGGAAAGCATTTGATACAAGGCTCTTCAAGCGTTTGCTGGCCCATACCCTACCGTATCGGTTGACGTTCTATGCAGTTGCCCTGGCAGCGGTTTTGCTTTCGGCTTTTGCTGTAATGACTCCGATCATCGTTCAGCAAATAATTAACGATGCGATAAAAAGTAGCAACGAAGAAAAACTATTGTTTCTAACTTTGGCAATGGGGGTAGTTCTTTTGGGGCAAGTTATCAGCCAACTCGCTTTTAACTACTACGCTAACTGGTTGGGCGAGTCCGTAATCAAAGATATCCGCATAAACCTTTTTCAACATATGTTGGGTTTTCGCATGAAGTATTTTGATAGCTCTTCGTTAGGCGTACTCGTTACTCGTGCCGTCGCCGATATGCAACGTATCGGTGAAATCTTTAGTCAGGGGTTTTTTGTTATTGTCGCCGATTTGCTAAAAATGTTGGTGGCGGGAGTCGTTATGTTGGTTATCAATTGGCGATTGGCACTAATCGTTTTTGCGATACTCCCAGTTATTCTGTATGCTACGCGCTTATTCCAAAAAGCTATGAAAGTGGCCTTTACTGAGGTGCGGGCACAGGTATCGAATCTTAACTCTTTTGTTCAAGAACGTATTACGGGTATGAAGATCGTACAGTTGTTTACCCGTGAAAAAATCGAAAGTGATAAGTTTAGGTTCATTAATGAAAAACATCAGAATGCTTGGCTGAAAACAGTTTGGTACAACTCTATTTTCTTTCCTATTGCTGAAATTGTCTCTTCTATTGCGGTGGGACTAATTGTTTGGTACGGGGGACTTCAAAATGTATCGAATCTAGCACGTGAAGAATTCGGTACCATCTTCGCCTTTATACTTCTAATAGATATGCTCTTCCGCCCGTTACGGCAGATAGCCGATAAGTTCAATACCCTTCAGATGGGTATGGTGGCCGCGAATCGGGTATTCAAGATATTGGACACTCAAAGCAATATACAGGATGTAGGCACGGTCGTCAAAGATGATGTACAAGGTCATATTAAGTTTTCCGCTGTTCGCTTTGGATATTTGGAGGAAGAGGAAGTGCTGCACGGTATCGATTTTGAAGTCAAGGCCGGGGAGACCGTCGCCATCGTTGGAGCCACTGGCGCAGGCAAATCGACCATCATCAATCTACTGAACCGCTTTTACGAAATAAATTCTGGAACTATTATGGTCGATGGCATCGATATCAAAGATTTTAAATTGACTTCTTTGCGCTCTCAAATTGCTGTAGTACTGCAAGATGTTTTTCTTTTTGCCGATACGATTGCTAACAATATCTCTCTAAAAAACCCAGCTATTAGTCTTGAAACCATTGAGCAAGCCGCAAAACAAATAGGAGTTGACGAATTCATTACTAGTCTTCCCGGAGGCTACCAATACAATGTAAAAGAACGCGGCACCATGCTGTCGAGCGGACAGCGTCAATTAATCGCCTTTCTGCGGGCCTATGTTAGCAACCCGAGTATTTTGGTGCTTGATGAGGCCACCTCTTCCGTAGATACCTATTCCGAACAATTGATGCAGCGAGCTACGGAGAAAATCACCGAAGGTAGAACTTCGATCGTTATCGCCCACCGTTTGGCAACTATTAAAAAGGCCGATAAGATTATCGTAATGGATGCTGGCAAAATCGTAGAAACCGGAACGCACAAACAGCTTTTAAAACAGGGCGGTTATTACAGCAATCTCTATGAAGCGCAGTTTTTGGCCGAAGAGGTGGCCTAATTAATCAAATCTTCTTTGACAAGTGCTTCCAATTCGTCCATATCCCTATAATCTATAAATTCGCCGTTTTTGATGTAGGAAATAGTTCCAGTTTCTTCGCTGACGACCAAAGAAAGGGCATCGGTTTTTTCAGTGATTCCTACGGCGGCCCTATGGCGGAGTCCAAACCGTAAGGGAATATTGCGCTCGTTGGAAACCGGAAGGATTACCCGTGTGGCAACGATATAATTATTTTCGATAACGGCCGCCCCGTCGTGCAGTGGACTGTTCTTGTAGAAAATACTTTCGATAATGGGCTTGTTTATCTCCGCATACATTTTGTCTCCCGACGATTTAATGAAATCTAACGAGTTGCTCCGCTCGATAACGATAATAGCACCAGTTTTAGTCGAACTCATTGTTTCACAGGCCGACAAAATAGCATCTATATCGACACTGGAACTTAGCTCATCTTGGCGTAAAAACTTAAAATGTTTGATAAACTTTCGTTTGTTCGAGAAATTGGTAGAGCCAATCATCAAAAGAAATTTTCGAATTTCCTGCTGAAACACTATAATCAAAGCGATAAGACCCACTTGCATAAAGCCACCAACCATGCTACTAATCATTTCCATTCCCAAAAGCTCGGTAAGTTTCCAAAAGCCCCAGATGATAACGATACCGATAAAGATGTTGATTGCGACCGAGCCTCGAACCAATTTATAGATATAGTATAACAATACCGCGACCAGTATAATGTCGAGTATATCGGTAACCTTAAATTCCAGAAAATTCAGAAAATCCAAGTCGGAGGTGTTTTTGTAAATTTAGGAAAATAATTAACTCTTCAAATGTTCACTGAGTTTAATACATTCATTTGCTTCTTTAACATCGTGTACCCTTAAAATATTGGCTCCGTTCATAAGGGCGACCATATTTAGTGCGGTAGTTCCGTTCAGCGCATTTTCGGCATCGGTCTGTAAAGTTTTATAGATCATCGATTTTCTGCTTAGTCCGGCAAGCAAGGGATGATTTAAATTTTTGAATAGTTCGAGTTTTGCCAAAAGTTCATAATTCTGGTTTAAGGTCTTAGCAAAGCCAAAGCCTGGATCGATAATAAGGTCTACAATGCCCATAGCCTTTGCCACTGCAATCCTTTCTGAGAAGTATTTTATAATATCGACCACGAGATTGTTGTAGTCAGTCCGTTGCTGCATAGTTTGGGGGTCGCCCTGCATGTGCATCATTATATACGGTACTTTGAAGTGGGCAATGGTCGGTAGCATTTTCGCGTCTAATCTTCCTGCGGAAATATCATTGATCATAGCCGCACCTAATTCCAGGCAATTTTTGGCAATCTTGCTTCGAAAGGTATCTATTGATAAAATAATTTCAGGAAATTTAAGTAGTAGCAGTTCCAAAACGGGGAGTATCCGGTTCAATTCTTCTTCCTCAGAAACATGATCCGCTCCAGGCCGTGAACTGTAAGCACCGACATCGATAAAGGAGGCACCTTCCTTCAACATTTTTTCCGTTTGGTTCAAAATGGTCCTTTGATCGGTAAACTTTCCGCCATCGTAAAAAGAGTCTGGGGTAAGGTTCAAGATACCCATTACCTTGGGTGTCGATAGGTCGATAAGATTGCCTTTGCAGTTGATTGTCATATTTGAATAAAGTTGGCATGGTATCATTTGAATAACCAAGTTTAAAACACGAACTTTGAGTGATTCAAAATTTTGATTGAAATTTACGCAAATTAGAAACGATTTCCATGCAGCATACGTCTGAACAATACGATGCGGTGATTAAAACATGCCGTAACCTGTTCCAAAAAAAAATGAAGGATTACGGTAGTGCGTGGCGAATTTTGAGGCTCCCGTCTTTGACTGATCAAATTTTTATCAAGGCGCAGCGCATAAGAAGTCTACAAGAAAACGAAGTTCGAAAGGTAAATGAGGGCGAACGATCCGAGTTCATCGGTATTATCAATTATGCTATAATGGCCCTAATTCAACTTGAAAAAGGCGTTGTTGATCAGCCTGATCTATCCCTTTCCGAGGCGGTCAAACTTTTTGATCTTCATGTTACCGCAACCAAAACCTTGATGGAAAATAAAAACCACGATTACGGCGAGGCATGGCGTGATATGCGTGTGAGTTCCTTGACCGACCTTATTATTCAAAAACTACTGCGTGTCAAGCAGATTGAAGATAACAAAGGTAAGACCCTTGTAAGTGAGGGAATAGATGCCAATTATCAAGATATGGTGAATTATGCAGTCTTCGCGATGATTCATCTCGACGCAAAAACGAAATCGTAATATGAAATACCTGGTTGGTCTTAGTCGAATGGTAGTTGGTATACTTTTTATTATCAGCGGATTCATCAAACTTAACGATCCCGTTGGTTTCTCGTTTAAACTGGAAGAGTACTTCAGTCAAGGGGTCTTAGATTTACCATTTTTCGAACCTCACGCACTTACTATTTCCATTATTGTTGTTGTTTTTGAGGTTCTTGTTGGCGTACTACTTTTAGTAGGTTCTCAAGTAAAATTTACAGTTTGGAGTTTGTTGTTGATGATTATCGGCTTTACTTTTTTGACGTTTTATTCTGCGTATTTCAATAAGGTTACCGATTGTGGCTGTTTTGGTGATGCTATAAAACTGACACCATGGGAGTCGTTTACAAAAGATATCGTGCTACTGGTATTGATTATTCTTCTTTTTATAGGAAAAAAATATATCAAACCTCTTTTCACTCAAAAGGTAAATCGTCTGATTATTTTCTTTGCTTTGGTACTTTCCGGATTTTATGTTTATCATGTGTTGAACCATTTGCCGGTAATCGATTTCAGACCCTATAAAATCGGAGCTAATATCGAAGAAGGCATGACGGTGCCTGAAAATGCTCCAAAGCCTATCTACGACTATGCTTGGAAGTTTAAGGTCAATGGCCAAGAAGTGATTATTATAACACAAGGGGATTATCCACAGGTAGAAGGGGAGTTTATAGACGTAGAAACGACAGAAGTTCAAAAAGGCTATGAACCGCCTATACACGATTTCACATTAGAACAAAATGGTGACGACTTCGCTGCATCTTTGTTACAAGAACCTAAATTGGTTATGGTAATTGCCTATGATTTAAGAAAGACTAATGAAGCTATGTATTTCGAAGTGAAAAAAGTGACCGATAGAGCTATCAAGAATGGCTATAAGGTTATTGGTATGTCGGCTTCGAGCAATGAACAGACCCAAAAGCTGATCACGGATCATAATTTAAACTTTGAATTTTATTTTACCGATGAGACGACCTTAAAAACTATAGTAAGGTCTAATCCGGCAGTATTGGTATTGGAGAAGGGTACCATAGGGCAAAAGGTACATTATAACGATTTTGGGGAATTGCAATTTGAGTAATCTCAAGTTTCTGGTTTCAAATGAAACTTGAAATATTTTCAATCCAAACACTAAATAACAAACACATAAGAAATGAGAAGCAAAATAGTAGCAGGAAACTGGAAAATGAATAAAAATTTAGGGGAAACAGAAGTACTTCTTACAGAATTGGCGGCAAAACTGCCCGATACGCAGGCAGAAGTAATGGTCGCCCCGACTTTCGTAAACCTAGCGGGCGCGGTGCGCACCTTAGAATCTTCTACAATCGAGGTCATCTCACAGAACATGCATTTCGCGGAAAGTGGTGCATATACGGGTGAGATTTCTGCCGACATGCTTTTGAATATCAATATCGACACGGTAATCATTGGGCACTCGGAAAGACGCGCTTATTTTGGAGAGAACGATGAAATTCTAGCAAAGAAAGTGTCCGCGGCCTTGCAGAAGAACATGAGGGTTATGTTCTGTTTCGGGGAAGAGTTGGAAGACCGTAAATCCGGAAACCATTTTAGCGTTGTGGAAAGTCAATTGCAAAACGCACTTTTTTCTTTAGATCCTAAGGCCTGGACCAAAATAATTTTAGCTTACGAGCCCGTCTGGGCGATTGGTACAGGTGAAACCGCTTCACCTGAACAAGCTCAAGAAATGCACGCCTTTATTCGGAAAACGATTACCGAAGCCTATGACGCAGCGATCGCCAACAATGTATCTATTTTATATGGTGGTAGCGTAAAACCTGCCAACGCGGAAGAAATTTTCGGTAAGCCCGATGTAGATGGCGGACTTATTGGTGGAGCAGCCCTAGTGGCGGATGATTTTGTTGCTATCATCAAGGCTATTTAACTGTTAGTCCCGCCCTTCGTCTCCGTTCCGGATAAACCACGGCGGGAATTCGTTCAAGGTTCAAAGTAGTTTACATTGAATCTTGAACTTGCCAAAGGCTGACTTGAACTTTAATCTTTTAAACGCGAAACTTTGGCTAACACTACCTACATTGAATACAACTTCAAAATAACCCCTCTGCAACCAGCATCGGATATTTTGATTGCTGAACTAGGCGAAGCAGGGTTTGAAAGTTTTGTAGAAAACAAGGAAGGTATTTCGGCCTACATCCAAAAAGATGATTGGAACAATGAAATTCTGAATTCGATTCAGGTCTTAGATAATGCTCTGTTTACGATTGATTATGTATTCAACGAAATCGAACAGGAAAATTGGAACGCGAACTGGGAGAAGAATTTCAATCCGATTCAAGTCGGTGGCCAATGTGTAGTGCGGGCACCTTTTCATAAAAAACCGGAGGTAGAATTCGATATCGTAATCGAACCCAAAATGAGTTTCGGTACTGGGCACCATGAGACCACCTATATGATGCTCCAGCTTATCTTGAGCACCGATTTTAAGAATAGATCGGTTATGGATATGGGCAGCGGAACAGGCGTATTGGCCATTCTTACCGCGATGAAAGGGGCTGCTCTTATCGACGCCATCGACATTGACAATTGGTGTTACCTCAACGCCCTAGAAAATGTGAAACGGAATAACTGTGAACATATCAATGTTTATGAAGGCGACTCTAGACTTCTAGGAAATACCAAGTATGATGTAATTTTGGCGAACATAAACAGAAATATACTCGTGAAAGATATTCCCGTTTATATTCAAAGTTTGAAAGAAGGGGGAAGTCTATTCTTAAGCGGATTTTACGAAAATGATATCTCAATAATTTCAAAAAAATGTATGGATTGTGGATTAAAACTTAAAAATAAACTCCATAGAAATGATTGGGTTGCCGTAAAATATGTATTTTAGAAAGTGTTATACGATTTAAAATGATTAGCTATGAGTACTAGAGAAAAAGTATCGGAAGAGCTGCTTTTGGAAGAAGAGGTCGTTAAGCAAAATGAAATCGTTCTTTTTAACGATGAGGTAAATACCTTTGACCATGTTATCGAAACCTTGATCGATGTTTGCGAACATACCCCAGAGCAGGCGGAACAATGTTCCCTCATTGTTCACTATAACGGTAAATGCACGGTAAAGACCGGAGAATATAACGATTTGGAACCTCGCTGTAGTAGACTTTTACGAGCGGGACTCAGTGCCGAGATTGTGTGAGCGATATTTCAAAGCAATTTCTTAGTGGGGTAACCTATCTTTCAAGATGCCATAAACAAAAGTACCTAACATCGCCGCTGCGATTACTATGAGCATACTAAAGATACCCGTGCCAAAAAGAATATACATAGGTCCGGGGCATGCACCCGCCAGAGCCCATCCCAAACCGAAAATGGAGCCTCCCAAAATATAACGAACGAAGCTTTTTTCTTTTGGTGGAAGATAGATTTCTTTCCCTTCGGTACTTTTCAACTTTAATTTTTTCATGGCCCAAATAGAAATGGTACCCAAAATAACGGCTGATCCTATGATGCCGTACATATGAAAGGACTGAAATTTGAACATCTCGTATATTCTGTACCAGGAGACCGCCTCAGACTTTACCAACACTATCCCAAAAAAGATACCGACGAATAGGAATTTTAAAAATTTCATGCTGTAAAAATTAAGGGTAACAAAAAGTGGGTCATCACAAGACCTCCGACAAAAAATCCAACTACTGCAATCAATGATGGAAGTTGAAGGTTACTCAAGCCTGAAATAGCATGACCTGAAGTGCATCCTCCTGCATAGCGGGTGCCGAAACCGACCAAGAGGCCTGCGACAATCAATATGGTCATACCTTTAAAACTCAAAACGCTATCCCATCCATAGATTTCTGAAGGCAACAGCATAGACCCGACGTTATCGAACCCTAGTTGATTCAAATCTAATATAGTTTCGGGGTTCAATGCTATATTCGAACCGTCCGATAAGAATTGAACGGCGATAAAACCACCGAGAATGGCGCCAAGTACGACGGTTAAGTTCCAACGTTGGGCTTTCCAGTCGAACTTAAAAAAGTCAGCATATTTTCCTGCACCACCGATACTACATAAAGTTCGAAGGTTCGAAGACATGCCGAAAGTCTTACCGAAATAGATTAAGAGTACCATTACCAGTGTAATCAATGGCCCCGATACGTACCAGGGCCAAGGTCGAAGTATATAATCCATATAATTTTTTTTTGCAAAGGTAGGCGAAGTTATAGATAGGCTAGGCGATTAATTTTACATTAAGGCTGCAATTCGTAAACCGTATTTTTGAAATCGGGTAAGTCGTCACCTGTTGTACTGGTCAATTTCTTGTTGCTCACTGTGAAAAGAGCACTATTGAACCCGTCAAAAAGCGTTAAAAGATTATTTTGCACTTGCCAACTTCCTGAACTTGAAAAGGTATTCGATGTACAAGAGATTTTGAAGTTTCCGTTTGCAATCGGGGTCACGTTTATATCGACAAAGCTCCAAGTCCACATACCATCATTAGTTAAGGTCAGACTACCCGTAGCACATGGCAGTTCAGTCAATACGTTCGAGGTCGTATTACCATCTTCATTAATATCTTGGGCGGGATTGATATTAATTTCGACTAGGGTATAGGTGCCCATCGCTAATTCCCTCTCGCTGAGCGGACTGGGCGAATCACCGGAAGAACAAGCGGATAACAAAAAAAACAGCGCCATGTACCGTACTGGAATTCGCAAGTATTTTTTCATGGCGAAACATTATTAGTCATAAATCTAGGCAATCGACCGGAATTCAATTTATTTAATCCTTAAAAAAGAATGTGAACATCAATAAAGCAAAGCTAGGGAAATCTATATTTGTGAATCAATACTGTTTAGGCCTCCCTTATGAATTGTACTACCTATTTTTATTTGCCCTATAGATTCTGGCATTTTTCTTTGATTCTTGTTTTCTTTGTTATTTCAATAGGTGCTCAAGATACGCCTCGAAGCTATGTTGCGAAGCATACAATAGATAGCATTCAAATTGATGGTTTAGGAAATGAAAGTTCTTGGGAACAAACAGCATGGAGTACTAATTTTATTGATATAGAAGGGCGAAAAGTGCCGAAATACAGAACCCGTATGAAAATGTTATGGGACGAGACTTACCTCTATTTTTTTGCGCAAATGGAAGAAGCTCACATCTGGGGAAATCTAAAACAGAGGGATACTGTCATATTTTACAACAATGACTTTGAAATTTTTATAGATCCTGATGGTGATACCCATAATTACTATGAATTTGAAATGAACGCGCTGAATACGGTTTGGGACCTTTTCTTGACCAAGCCCTACCGAAATCACGGAAAAATTATTGACAGTTGGGATATTCAAGGATTAAAGACCGCCGTGAATGTCAAGGGATCGATTAACGATTCTAATGATAAAGACAAAGGTTGGAGCGTTGAAATAGCAATGCCTTGGGCCGTTTTAACGGAAGCCAGCAATGGCAACGAAATACCAAAGAACCAATTTTGGCGTATTAATTTTTCTCGTGTCAATTGGGATTTTGATTTGAAAAACGGTCAATACTCCAGAAAAAAAGATGACAATGGTAAATTTCTTCGCGAATACAATTGGGTGTGGTCGCCACAAGGGGTAATCAATATGCACGAACCCGAACATTGGGGGTATGTGTTTTTTTCTGAGAATGGGAGTGACGAGTTTGACATCCCTAAAGACGATCATTTGAAGTGGTATTTATATGCATTGACCAGAACATTATGGGCCGCGGAAAAAGAAAATCAGAATAAAGCTGAAATACCCGAATTACAGGAAACCCTTGAATTTGAGGGAAAGTCGATAACTCCCGTTTTCAACAGTTATGAAAATGGTTGGAGTGTCACCCTTAAAAGTCCGTTTTCGAACAAGATACTTTCGGTTAGCGAAGATGGTAAATTTACAAGATATGATTAAAAAGAGTAAAGTAATACAGTTTCTTTTGATTCTGATGATTGCTATGACTTCTTGTCAAAATGAAGTTAATGGTAAACTAAATATTGCGAAAAACGGAAAATCGAACTATGAAATTGTGTTTCTGGGCAACGCCGCGGAAGTCCAATACAAATCGGCAGAAGAACTCTCGAAATATATTGAGAAGATAAGTGGTGCCAAGTTAAATCTAATCGACGAGGGTTCGCAAACAACGAGTAAACGAAAAATTTATGTAGGTAATGACAATGAAGAGGCGTTACAAACAGACCAGATTTCGATTAAAACCGAAAATGGGAATATCTATCTGGCAGGGGGGTCTGGTGAGGCCGTGCAAAACGCGGTTTACGTTTTTTTAGAAAAGTATTTCGGTGTCAAATGGTTTGCGCCCGGTGTAGAATTTGTGCCTAGTATGGCAACAATACAACTTGACACCTTAAACTTTTCTTATACCCCTAAAATTACTACTCGTACAGTGCATTCGAGACTTTTTTATGAGAACACCAATTTTGCCGATCGACATAAGGTAACGCACGAATCTTTTCCAAAATATGCGCCTGATGCAAGGGTACATACTTTTCACAGGTTTTTGCCCGAAGAACAGTTTTATGCAAAACACCCCGAATACTTTGCCTTGCGCGGAAAACAACGATTGCCTACACAATTGTGTTTGACCAACGATAAGGTACTTCAGATCGTAAAAGATTCAGTGGCTACACTTTTTAAAAGATACCCATGGGCATCGGTCGTTTCGGTAAGCCAAGATGACAATCAGCAACACTGTCAATGCGATAATTGTCGCAAAATCGACGAAGAGGAGGGTAGCCCAGCGGGCACAATGATTCGATTTGTTAATCAAGTTGCTGATGCGTTTCCTGATAAAACGATATCTACTTTGGCCTATCAATATACCCGAAAGCCCTGCAAGACCAAACCAGCGGTTAATGTGTTGATTACCTTGTGCTCCATAGAGTGCGACCGCAGTGCGCCCATTGCAGAAAAATGCACCGATTTTGCAGATGATCTTATCGGTTGGGGAAAACTGACAGATAATATAAGGATTTGGGATTATACGACCCAATTCACAAATTTTTTGGCCCCCTTTCCGAATTTGAGAACCTTAAAACCGAACATTGAACTTTTTAGGGATAACAATGCCAAATGGATTTTTGAACAGCATAGCAATAACCCTAGCGAGCTTTTTGAATTACGCTCGTACATAACGGCCAAATTATTGTGGAATCCCGATCTTGATTTCGACGAATTGGTTGCGGAGTTCACCAATGGGTATTATCAAGAGGCAGGTCCGATGGTCAAACAATATGTTGATTTGATACATGAAAAGTTGAACGAGGACCGTGACTTCTTTTTATTTTTGTATGGTGACCCGTCGGAAGCTTTCACTTCATATTTGAGTCCTGAATTACTTCAAAATTACACTGCAATTTTTGATCGGGCGGAACTTGCAGTAGCTTCAAAACCGGTGATTCTAGAACGTGTTAAAGCCGCTCGACTAAGTATCGACTTCGCGATTTTGGAGGCCTGTAGAAAAAACTTGACAAAAAATTTCAGTTTGATGACCGAAAATAAGGAAGGGCAACTTATCGAAAACCCAATGGTCAAGATACTTTTGGAAAATTTTAAATCAATCTGTACAAAGAAGAATATCACGTTGATGAACGAAATGGGATTTACGGTCGAGGAGTATTATTCAAACTATTTAACCGCCATAAACGTCGCCCAAAAGCCCAATAAAGCTATGGGCAAAAAAGTAATCACCTTGACCAAGCCAAAGAAGTATGCCAACGAAGATCCTATGGTCTTGACAGATGGGGCATTAGGGGGAAGCAGTTTTTACGCCAATTGGCTAGGTTATGAAGGCAATAATTTGGTAGTTGTCTTAGATCTTGAAGAACGGCAACGAATTAGCACAATTTCTATGGCTTTTCTGCAAGTGACCAATCATATTGTATTTTTGCCCGAGCAGGTAACTTATTATGCCTCGAAAGACGGTAAGAACTTTTTTAAATTGGGTACCGTGGAAAACGAAACCACATTGAACAAGAAGAGTAAGGTAAACGTTATCCGGTATTTCGACCTCGAATTCGGTGCAAAACAAGTACGTTTTTTGAAGGTAATTGCAAGAAATACAAAAACACCCTATTGGCATCATGCGGCGGGTCTACCTTCTTGGATTTTTGCCGATGAGATAGTTGTTGACTGACCTGTCTTGTATTTGAAAAAGGAGACTGGTAACCAAAGAAAAAGAAAATTTAAAACGTTTATTAGCTTTTTAGTGCGTATACGGCACCGTTCCGGTCTCATCAACAGAATATCCCCATTTTTTAATATAGTCCATGCCCGGAAGAAATTCGTCTCCCGTTTCCTCTAGGCGTTTTGTGAGTCTTTTGTCCAAATCGTTTTGTAAAGAAGCATATGTCGTATTATCGACCAAATTGCTCATTTGATATGGGTCCTTATTATTGTCGAACAATAGCCAAGGGCCATTTAAATCTCTAGCGTATGTGTACTGTTTGGTTTTTATTGCTCTGTATTCTTTCCCCCCATGTTTTACCCTGTTCCATTGACCAAAAGGTTGCACACAGGTGAGTAAGGTGGCATCCCCAACCTGTTTTTTCCCTTCTAAATATGGCCTGTAGTCGATGCCCTCTACCGTATCGGGAATAGAAACGTCGCACAAGCTAAGTATGGTGGGCATAATATCTTCGGAATTCATTAAGGCATCTCTTTCACCGACTTCGATTTTCAATTTTTTAGGAATATAATACAGCATCGGAACTCGTGCAGACTCCTCATAAGGTTGCTGTTTTTTATACGCCCCATGGGAGCCCAGAAGGTCTCCGTGATCTGCGGTAAATACAATAATGGTATTTTCGAGCTGACCGTTTTCCTTTAAATTATTCATAACCTTGCCGACCATATCGTCTAAAGCGGCTATATGTGCATAATAGCCTGCCAGGTCTTTTTTCGCCTGTTCTTTCAACTCATTGGGAACATTATCATGGAGGATTATTTTATCTGGGTTAAAGTGATTGCGATATTCCTGTGGCGCAGTGTGATATGGAGCATGTGGTGTACCATAGGAGACCACCATAAAAAAAGGATTCTCGGAGGAACTTTTTTCATTGATATAGTCAATAGCGGCATCGGTCTGTTCAAAAGTGTCGTAGCCTTCCCAGACTTTTCTTGTTGGGTCGTCGTTGTCGTAATAGACTGATTCATTGTAGTTATGTGTACATTCATTACCCTTCCAAAACTCAAATCCCTGCCTTCTTTTACCGGGAGATACGTTCTGTAACCTTCCGTGCCCATCTAAATGCCACTTACCGATATAGCCGGTGTCATAACCTTTTTTCGCCATAACCTTGGCAATGGTGACCGCATTGGTATCCAATTGCACATCATTCATAAAGACACCATGGGTCAATGGTCGTTGCCCTGTCAATAGTGATGCCCTAAAGGGAGAACAGACCGGCATGCCCGAAACCGCGTTTTTAAAGTTGACACTTTTTGCGGCCAAACTATCCAAATAGGGAGTACTAATATTCGGGTCTCCGGCATAGCCCGTTGCTTGGGCGCGCCATTGATCGGTCAATAGAATCAACACATTGGGCTGAGTATCTTTAACTACCTCGACAACTTTTTCTTTTTTTGGATTACAACCTGAAATAAATGCCAAAAGACATCCTATAAAGAAATGATTGTATTTAAACATTTGAATAGTTTTTGTAGTTATCGGTTTGAGGGGGATTTCAAAACAGTCCCTTGCTTTTTGATAAATGTATAACTAAGAGAATAACAATCCATCCTGCACTATGCCGTTTACCAATTCCGCGAATTAACACCAATCATTTTTATAAACTTTTTTTTGAATTTGACTCGAAACTTCAGAGGTATTTTACAGTTTTAATACCTTGTGTGCTTAACCTGATGATAGTTAATAATCATTTTCAATAAGTTTGACTAAAAAACTCAAAAGGGCTACATATTTTTCAATTCGGCCACCAAATCTGTCAGCGCCGCCTTGGCATCTCCGAAAAGCATCGAAGTTTTAGAATTGTAGAACAATTCATTTTCGATACCGGCATAACCAGCGTTCATGCTACGTTTGTTTACAATGATGTGTTTTGCATTTTCAACATCTAAAATGGGCATGCCATAAATCGGACTTGCGGGGTTGTTGTGTGCTGCTGGGTTGACTACATCGTTGGCCCCAACCACCAATACGATATCGGTATTGCCAAACTGTGGATTGATGTCTTCCATTTCTACCAACATATTATATTCGACATTCGATTCTGCTAACAGAACGTTCATATGACCAGGCATACGGCCCGCGACCGGGTGGATGGCATACTTTACGTTCACCCCTTTTTTTGACAATATCTCTTCAAGTTCATGAATTATATGCTGGGCTTGTGCAACCGCCAAACCATAACCCGGAACGATAACCATATTGGATGCATAGTTCATCATAATTGCGGCATCACTTGCGTTCGTGCTTTTTATTGAACCCAAAGCTTTGTTCTCACCAGTTAGCGTAGTTGCTTCGCCAAAGGCTCCAAAGATTACAGAAACCAAAGTTCGATTCATCGCTTTGCACATTGCCACTGTTAAAATGATACCGGCCGACCCGACCAAAATTCCTCCGACAAGCATCACCATATTGTTATACAAAAGACCTGTAATTGCCGCGGCAATACCGGTCAAAGAATTCAATAAGGAAATGACCACAGGCATATCTGCTCCCCCGATCGGGAGTACAAATAGAATTCCGTAAATCAATCCCCCGGCCAGTAAAACATATAGTAAAATTTGGCTGTCTACGCCAGCGACGACCATAAATGTCGCAAAGCCTATAATTCCGATAAATAACAGGTTGTTTATGGTATTGTATTGTGGAATTTTCACCACACTTTTTAAAGAGCCGTTCAATTTGCCCCAAGCAATTAAGCTTCCAGAAAATGTAATGGCCCCGATAATTATTCCCGAGACAATGGTGGTTGCTTGTAAAGTATCGTTTATATTCTTACCATATTCAACGAGGCCTATCAAGGCTGCACTGGCTCCGCCAAAACCATTAAACAAGGATACCAATTCAGGCATTTTGGTCATTTCTACCTTGATGGCAATCAACCAGCCAATTACGGAACCGATTAAAATTGCCGCCCCTATTAGTACATAAATGAACGATGGAACTTCTAGGTCTTGAATAAAAATAGTACCCATAATTGCCAAGCCCATACCAGTGGCCGCAATTAAATTTCCATTTTTAGCGGTGTCTGGGTGTCCTAGCTTCTTTAGGCCTACAATAAATGTAACCGTAGCGATCAGATATATTATATTTAGTAGAATACCCATTATTTTTTCTTTTTAAACATTTGTAACATTCTGTCTGTAACGGCAAAGCCACCAACTACGTTTATAATGCCCAATACTACAGCCACGAACCCTAGGGAAAGGGTAACATAATTTCTGGGATCCGAATGCAACATGACCAGTATCGCCCCTACAATAACTACTCCGCTCAAGGCATTCGCTCCAGACATTAATGGGGTGTGCAAAACAGCTGGAATGTTTTTTATGACTTCAATTCCCACGAATACGGATAAAATCAATATGTAGATAATTTGAAGATTGTTATTTATGAATTCAAAAAACTCGCGCATAATATTTTTATTTAGTTTTTTCTGATCGTTCCGTCTTGCACAATTAAAGTTTCGTCGGTAATTTCTTCCTCTAGATCCCATTTAAAACTACCCTCTTTGGTAAGATGCTTGATAAAGTTGTAGACGTTCTTCGCGTATAGATCGCTTGCATTTGTGGCAACGCTAACGGGATCCATGGCAGTTCCGATAACCTTAACACCATTTTTAAACACTGGTTTGGTGATATCGCTGATTTCGCAATTTCCGCCGTTGGTAGCAGCAAGATCAATAATTACGGCACCATTTTTCATTTGCGATACTTGTGATTCGGTAATCAATACGGGTGCCTTTTTACCAGGAATATTTGCCGTCGTAACAACTAGATCGGCTTGAAACAACGATTTGTTGACTGCCTCTTTTTGCCTTTTGGCATAGTCTTCGGAGGCCTCTTTGGCATAACCACCTTCAGATTCTTCTCCCTCACTATTTACCGAGATGAATTTTGCACCTAATGATTCTGCTTGCTCCTTGGTTTCTGGTCTGATGTCAGTGGCCTCTACTACTGCACCCAAACGTTTTGCTGTGGCTATGGCCTGTAGACCAGCAACCCCGACACCATAAATTAATACCTTAGAGGGGACAATAGTGCCTGCCGAGGTCATCATCAAGGGGAATATTTTGGTCATTTCATGGGCGCCTAGAATAACAGCTTTGTAGCCAGCTAAATTATTTTGTGAGCTCAATACATCCATATCTTGGGCCCTTGAGATTCTAGGTATGGCATCCATAGAAAAGGCGGTAGCCCCTTTATCGGCGATTGCCCGAATCAATTTAGGGTTAGATTTATGGTACAATTGACTTATAAGAATTTGGCCTTTTCGAACAGATTCTAAATCTTCTTTATCAAAAGGATTTATTTTGATGAGTATTTGTGCGCCATTAAAAACGGTTGTCCTTTTTTCTGTCTTGGCATTGACTTCCGAATAATCTGAATTTTTAAAAGAAGAGGCAACTCCGGCGCCCTCTTCAACAAGAATTTCAAACCCTAAGGCTATTAGCTGTTTTGCAATGTTCGGCGTAATTGCAACCCGCTTTTCGCCGTTTTGGGTTTCCTTGAGTATGCCTATTTTCATTTTTGGTTGGATGGTTTAATTCTTGGAAAATACTAGGGCTTTAAACAAGTAATTTTGCCTAATGGCCTAAAACTAGTATATCACTCAATTAGATGCGGTATTTCAGAATAAAGATTACAATTTCTATTTCAATTGTTGGATATTTAGCAATATATACATTATTTATTAGGTTGTTTTAGTTCATGATTGCAGCAAAGTTGAACTTGTTTGTGGTCTAATTTCTATAAAAATAGTATTTGAAAAAGGTCTCTCCATCCTGCACAATACTGCTATGCTAAAGGTAGGTGGCTTTACTACTTAAAAACACTGTCAAAACGATACACTAAAAGAATACATTGAGACTGAAACCCGCATTAGTAAAGAAATAAATTTTATCGACGGGAACTATAAAAGCATCAACGGTACCATAGCATCGGCCTGGAATTGGAAGGGAAACAAGGTACTTATGAATATCGAAACCCCTGTAAATACAAAAGCGAAAGTCCATATCCCTACGGGAAAGATTTCCAATATTCAGGAAGGGAATAAAAGTATAGCCAAGATGCCTTCAATCACAGTTTTGAAATCCATCGAACAGGAAACCATTCTTGAAATTGGTTCGGGAAGCTATTTTATTAGTACTAAAACGAGACACTGAAGCTCTTGGGTTGTCGCTAATACTATTTCCTGTTTAGCTCGGATGCTTCATAAGAGAGGTGACCTGTTGACCCCTCTCCCAATATCTCGTAACGCTGCTGAGGTATTTGATCACGATGTTGCGTGATGATTTCTGCATATTTTTCATTCCCGATTTCATTGTACCATTCTTGTGGGTCATTATCGTGGTCATAGAATTCTTCAGATCCATCGTTATACTGAATAAACCGATAGTCTTCGGATACGATTGCATAGTTGCCGGGGCCAAAACTGGTTCGGGCGTAATGTGGCCATTCGTTAAACTCGGTTTGTTGCAAGAGCTGTGCCAGCGAATTGCCCTCATGTTTTGGGTCCGGTTCAAGATTGCTTAGCTCAAGTAGGGTAGGGTAGATATCTAGCAATTGAACGGGCTTGTTGCTGACTTTACCCTTCGGAATGCCTGGCCCCATAATAATCATAGGAACTCTGGCACCGTCTTCCCATAAGCTTCTTTTGGCATGGCGTTCTTTTTCGCCGATATGAAAACCGTGATCGCTGAACAATACCACGTATGTATTATCTGCATACGCTCCATTCTCCAAGGCATTAAGTACACGACCGACTTGTTCATCAACAAAACTTACACAGGCCAAATATGATTGCACCAAAGGTTTCCATTGCTCATTTTCCGTTACCCACTCATGGGTTGGCGACACATGTTTTTCTCGTGTAAGATCTACCCCATAAGATGAAATATCTTTTAAATCGTTTGTAAATGTTTCCGGTAATTGAAGTGATTCCAAAGGATAGAGATCGAACCACTTTTGTGGTGCGTATTGGGGTACATGAGGTCGAAAAAATCCTACTCCCATCCAAAAGGGCTGCTCCTGTTTTTCACTCAAGCGTTCCTCAGCCCAACTTGCGATCTGATAATCGGGCATCTGTTCGTCCCGTTCTGGAAATGCCCCCCAATCCCACAAAGGATGCCCTGGATAGGGACTTATTTTCTCTTCCGGCATGGGGCCAAACCCTCCAAATTTGCCTGCATAATTTGGTATATGTTTTTCGTTCAACCCTTTTGCATTATGAAATAGCTTTCCGGCTCCGAAGACATTATAACCTTCATTCTCAAAGCGTTTGGGCATTACAATATTCTTACTTGCTATCGGTGACTCCGTAATATCGGGATTCAAAAAATAAATTCCTGATGTACTCGGATACAAAGAAGTCATTACACTGGCACGGCTCGGGTTGCAAACCGGCGCCTGGCAATGTGCATTGTTAAATAGAACGCCGCTATTCGCCAGCCGGTCTATATTCGGCGTTTTCGCTTGTGGGTGACCCCCTAGAACGCCAATCCAATCGTTGAGGTCGTCTACCGCAATGACCAATACATTTGGTTTTTCAGGTGCTTTTACTGTTTTTTCTTTTTTCGTTTCCGTACAGGCACCAAAAACGCATAAAAAAACTACTGTAGAAATAAGGGTGATTTTCAATTTCATCTGACGGTTTTATATTTTTTCAAAGCCACTATTCTAAAAGCCTGTTATCTCTTTCAGCTTCGCGAAAAAAGCTTTCTTTCTCGGCGAATTAATACCCCAATCAACGGGCACACTTTGATATCCATCTTCGAAGGATTCCCCATCCATTCGGTAGTCAAAATAACCCCAGGAGGTGAATGATTCGACTGCAGCTTTGAAGTTGTAGTCATCGGCATTAAAGTCAAAATGGTCATCTTCGTTGAACAGAATGGGTTGGTTTGCGAAGCCATCTACCGCTTTTGTTTTGCGCACCAATTCGCGAATGCCCTCGGGCTTGTGAACCCCATTACCGTGAATGAGAATAAAATCAGAAATCTTTACGACATTTGGCAACGGCACAAAGCCACCCCCATAACTGGTGCCTACCAAAAGGTTACCTTCACTTTTCTTCTGTACCCTGGCAATCAATTCATGAATTCTATCTTCCTTTAAAATTGCATGGTCGTATTTTTTGATATTACACTCATTGTTTACTTCTACTAAAATATTTTTATATCCCTTGTCAACAATCCAATTGGTTATATTGTCGGTGGCATTGATAATGGCCTTTTCACCTTCTAAAAATTGGTCTTGGCCAAAATAGAAATACCCCAGTATTACTACCATACCGAGTTCATCTGCTTTGTTTAAGATACGCACCAACCTATCCATATACGCAGGGCGCAAATCTCCTTTTTCATCAAAGGTCGAGTTGACCCAATTGTGGTTTCCGTAGCCAACAGGACTCCCACCTTGAAGATTCAACGTGAATGATAAAAGGCCGTGCCGGTACCATTCGGCCATGGCGGCCACGAACTCATCGGTATTTCTGTCGGCATCCCATGTTTTGGTATCCGGGTAGTTGAAATTTTTAACTGTCTCGGGGTTGAGGTCATCGAAAACACCCTGAACCATTCTTGAGTTCATTAAGAGCCCTTCAATTTTATTCCCTTCCCAAGAACGACCTTTATACGTGATTTCTCCATTAACATAAAACTCACCTTTTTTTATTGAAACCTCAGTCGCCCGAGGTGCTTGGGCAAAATCCATTAAGCTGGAAAATAGGAATATGGCCAATGTGATTCTTGACCCAGTACGTTTCTTCATAAGTTCATTTTTAGTGCTATCTCTTTTGTCTTAAATCGAACCATTTACGCGAACATCATCCTTCGGAATTGTTGGCGTAAACCGAAAATAAATCTACGAAAGGTGTTTCACGCGACTCCTTTTTTGGATTATAATCCGGGTTTAACGTCGGCCAATACCTCTGGTCGACATTCTCCACTAACCAAGCCATCAATTTAGTGAATAGGGCATCACGTAAATCGGGCATCTCGATGGCCAGATCAGTTTGTTCAAAAGGATCTTGGTTAATATCATACAAACGCAGTCTGCCGTACCAATCAAAAATAAGCTTGTGGTCACCTTCACGAATGGCCGAATGGGGCGTAAGTGCAAGGGGTTCATACGGACTATTATAAATTACGTTAAACGGATAGTGCCAATAGTGCACATCTTTAGTGTACCCTTTTTTACTATTCTTTATATCGGAGAGCAAGGGTATTACACTTTCGCCATCGAGATTGTTTTCGCTAACAATAGCTTTTGCATTGTACCCTGCAGCTTCCAGAAGGCTCGGATAAATATCCGTACAGTCGACCGGTATATCGACCCATTGAGCTTCCTTGATTGTTCCCTTCCATCGAAATACGAGCGGTACACGAATACCCCCCTCGGTTAGGCAGGCCTTGCCTCCTAAAAAAGGACTGTTGTCAGTGCCGTCGCCTCGCGGGGTAATTTTAGAATCGATGCCACCATTGTCCGACATAAAAACGACTAGGGTGTTTTCTTCAAGTCCGGTTTCTTGAAGTTTGTCTAAAATCTTACCTACCGATCGATCCATACTTTTTACCATGGATGCATAGTCTGGATCTTTGTGGCCGTTCCATCCTTTTGAATCCTTGCCTTCAAAGTAGGCGATTTCATCTTCTTTACCCTGATAGGGTGCGTGAACGGCAAAGTGGGAAAAATGAAGAAAGAATGGTTGTTCTTTGATTTTAGATCTTTTCTCTATAAAATTAAGAGCTTGAACCGTAAGGTCATCTGTCAGATATTCTTCGTTGGTCTCCTCTCCAGAATCTCCTATTTCCGATTGTTGCTGTGGCATTTCTGGGAACCTGGTTTTAGCTTTGTTGTTCCAACCTTTTTTCCAATCGAAATACACCGACCCACCGGCATCGTACCAGGCCAAAGGTTCGAAACCTTGGTCCGCTGGTTGGTAGCCTTCGGCACCGAAACCGCCGATATGCCATTTCCCGATAAATGCGGAATGATAATCTTTCAAGGCCTCGGCAATCGATAGTTCGTCTCGACCGGCATCATGGATTACTCCGGTAGGTACTGCAGAATTCGATATGCCATTGATCAAAGCCTGTTCAATTAAAATATTGTCTTTGTGTTCTAGTACATCATGGGCGTAATACCCATCTGGCACCGGCAAATTCTGATTGTAATAGGTTTCTCGCGGAGGCATTGCAGTCGTGAAACCTAGCCGTCCGGCATATTTGCCCGTGATTATACTTGCACGTGTGGGCGAGCATAATTGATTGGCATAAGCCTGTGAGAACGAGGTGCCTTCCCTAATCAATCGGTCGATATTTGGTGTTTCATAGAACATCTCAGAAGCCGTGGTCGACGTGAATTTATGGGCATAGGCTTGACTGTCCATAATACCATAATCATCAGCTAGTATAAGAATGATGTTGGGTCTTTGGTCAGGTTTTACAGCTGTTGCTTTTTCTTCTGTTTCTGATTTGCATCCTATAAAATTTACCAGCGAAAAGAGCAAGACAATCGTTTTAAAATAAGTCATATACTATTCTATCTTCATTTCGTTTTTAAAACTACATCGAGTTTTTCTACGAACTGTCCTGTTGTATGCTGTCTGGAAGTGAGGATTACAAAGACATCTTAATACGGCTTACTAGTGTTGAGCGTAAAAAATCCCTATAACTTAATTTATGGGGATTTGATGTGATATGAGTGTTTTGAAAGTGACTTGACACTATTACCCGCGGTTTTCTTTTTGTTTCAAAGTTGCTGTAGGCAAATCATAACTATTGCACTATTATTTATTTTGTTACAATACTTCAAGAGAAGGATTGGCATTTCCGAAAAAAAAGAACCACGGCCAATAAAGTACATGGTTTACCAAATGTCGTGACCCTGTTCGGCGATTTCGCAAAGCATCGAAAAACCGGCCTTCCGTTTCTGAACCGACAAGAAAAAAGCCTATTTAAGAGGCTTATGTTCATCCGTTCTGTGACTGGTCAATCCCTTTTGCAACGTTTACCACTGTTGTGCGTGCGGCTTAATTAGGGCTTTGTTTATATTTTATTATTTGGAATAATATCTCAGGGAGGCAACTATATCTCTGTATGGGGGTTGAAGGTCATTTCCACAAAGCCTATAAACATACCAGCGGCTGCTGCTAACATACCCCCGATTAATATCCATGTTGCTATCTCTCCTATCATGATTGGTCTATTAAATTATTTATAGGCATAATACCCCTATTTTCAGGTTTGATAGACCATTGAGCTTGTCAAAGTATTCCATTAATTTCTTGAATGGCTTCTCTTTTTACTCCCTCTCTTGGTATAAAGAAAGATTATAAACATTGGTACTATCTAAGTTTTGACAACACTAAGATTGAACCAAGGTTTATAATCAGTATCACAAAA
>RCNB010000063.1_pt1 | contig 75618 bp, 58 predicted proteins | sample 2041321 | NCBI WGS metagenome assembly RCNB01 (sample SAMN09708232, study PRJNA481090) | Marine sediment metagenome, whole genome shotgun sequencing project. | reverse complement strand
ATGGGAGACCAGTCAAAGGACATATACATGTTGTGAAAATCAGGCATGTTCACGGTTCCGCCCGGATTGGGCATGAAATAGTCAGGCATATGTTTTTCTTTGGTCGGGAAATAGTCATCCCAGGACTGCGGGTCGGGCATGTTGTTGTGAAAGATTTTTCCCGCACCGGCTGACCAATAGCCATTTTGACTGAAATATTTGGGAAGAGTAACGGCATCGGGCAAAACCTCGCGCCAGACCTGATAGTTTGAGTAAAGGCCCGACGTGTAACAATGCTGGCCCGTCAAGAGCGCTGTCCGAGAGGGATTGCAGGACGCAGATGCGCAGTAATTGTGGGTAAAATTGACGGATTGGGAGGCAAAACGCTTGAGATTCGGTGTTTGTGCCTGAGGATGCCCTCCCAGGGGCTCGATCCAATCATTCAGGTCATCGACCGATATAAAAAGCACATTCGGACGGACCTGGTCTGCTGCTAAGCTATCCTTGCCTTCTTTTTTGGCACAACTGGGGATAGTCAAAGAAGCAGCCCCCAGCCCGATGGATCGGATAAAATCCCGCCTATTCCATATTTTCATTTCCTGTTTTCCTCTTACATCTTAGCCCATTTTATTCGAAGGTCTAGAAATTTGAGATCTTTTCTTCTCTGAACAAATAGTCTCTGGACCGCTATTAAGCAATCAGAGCCGAGTGCTTGTGTATTCGGTCAAAATCTCCTTGAGCTTTTTCGCCACAGCCGGCACGTTTAAACTATTTCCTCCGAATAAAATATCATGGGCGCTAAGATAATCCCGGTTATAAAAGTTGGCATTAGCGTCCTCATCGATCTGGATCGCCGAACCCTCGACAGATATACCGGCAAACAATCCCCGGCTTTTGGAATAGGAATAGATCTCTGCCTTTAATTCGATATCCGTGCTCACTTCAGCTCGACGGCCCACAGGACCGGCAGCTACAGCTGCATCCGCTCCCAGGATAATCTTGCCCTCTGTGATCGAATCGATGCTTTTTTTCCGCTTGAATACCAAAATAATATCGGCCGACTGAACCCCAATCTGCCATCCAACACTTCCCCCAACTATGCGGACAAAACAAGGATTGCCCCATCGGCCTCTTTCGTTTCGAACGAGAATAACCCCTTTTCCGTATCGTCCTCCAACAACCCAGGCTGCTTTGATCACCTTGGGAATAATGGCAATGCCATAGGCGTTGCTCAACAGGGCTTCAGGGATTCCTTCTTCCGGGATCTCGACCATTTCTTCGATAACCTCAATGGCATCGTTTACCTTCTCCAGCTCAGAAGTTATGGATTTTCTCCTACCCTGGATTCCTTCCATTGCCAACGCTGTAATCAGAAAAAAAACCACAATAAAAATAAACAACGGTAGTTTCTTCAACATGAATACGCCTCCCTAAAAGGGTACGAATATCCTACAAAAATAGTTTACCTGATCCATTTTGTCACTGTCAATTTCTGCTTGCATTATGTGAGTTTCCTTATTTCCGTAATATGGACATTTTGAATGCGTGGCACGGCGGAATGGATCCATTCAGAGATTTGACCCTAAAAATTCATTATGATAAAAAACTTATTCCTGAAAGGAGATAATCATGAAAAAATCTTTCGTTTCCCATGTTTTTTGCGGGCTCCTGATCACGGGTCTGATAATGGTCGCATGCAAATCAGACGGGGATACAATAACACCCCAAGGAGTGCCGGAAGTGGATAAGCTTTTCTCCCAATGGGATAAGCATGATTCTCCAGGAGCAGCCATTGCCGTTCTCAAAGAAGGCAAAATCATTTACAAGAACGGATATGGTGAATCTCAATTGGAATACAACATACCTATCACTCCTTCCACAATCTTCCATGTTGCTTCCGTGTCCAAACAGTTCACAGCCTTCTCCATCGTCATGTTGGTAAATCAGGGAAAATTATCCCTGGATGACGATATCCATCAATACCTTCCTGAAGCTCCCGATTTTGTGGAGACTATCACTATTCGACATCTCATCCATCATATAAGTGGGCTTCGAGATCAGTGGGAACTTTTGGCAATGGCAGGCTGGAGGCTTGATGACGTCATCACAAAAGAGCATATCCTTACCGCTTTCAGGAATCAGGAGGAGCTGAATTTTAAACCTGGTGATGAATATCTATACTGCAACACAGGATACACGCTGCTTGCGGAGATAGTGGAGCGGGTCACAGGTCAACCGTTTCCCGAATGGACCAAGGAGAATTTGTTCCAACCCCTTGGTATGTCAAACACCCACTTCCATGATGATCATCAGATGATCGTGAAAAATAGGGCTTATTCCTATGCTCCTTCAGAAGACAGCGGTTTTAAAAAAAGGGTATTGAGCTATGCAAATGTGGGCGCGACAAGCCTGTTCACGACTGTCGAGGATTTATCCAAGTGGGCCAATAATTTCTTCACAAAAAAAATTGGGGGGCCGCAGATTTTAACCCAGATGGAACAGCAAGGTGTTCTTAACAGCGGGGAAAAAATCGACTATGCCTTTGGTGTGGGCATCGGAAAATACAAAGGTTTGAAGATCATTTCCCATAGTGGAGGCGATGCTGGATTCCGCAGTCACCTTCTCCTATTCCCTGACCAAAAATTCGCCGTGGCCGTGCTCAGTAATTACGGAAACATCAACACAGGACAGCTGGCCCGACAAACTTCTGAAGTATACCTGGGAGATCTTATGGAAGAGGAGGACAAAACTGCGGAGCGGAAGGTTGCCGATATCCCTTCTTCCGTTTTAGAGGTATATGAAGGAAAATTCGAGCTCGAGGATGGAAGCATGTTGGTCCTCACAAAAGAGGGGGATCGATTGATGGCAGAACACCCGGTTGCTCCAGAGAAAGTCCAACTTTTTCCCGAAGCCATGGCCAAATTTTTTATCAAAGAAGCAGATATTCAGGTTCATTTCCATCCAGAAAAAGACGGTTATGTTGAGCGACTTACTCTTTTCATGGAGGGAAACGCGATAAAAGGGAAACGGATCAAAATCAAGGAGCTAACTCCAGAACAGATGCAAGGATATGCCGGAGATTATTACAGCAGGGAGTTGGGTACATTTTATAAAATTATTCTACAGGAAAACAAACTCCTCGCCCGGCATCGACGCCATGGAGACATACCGCTCGTCCTGAATAAAAAAGACCTATTCACAGGGAGAAAGTGGTTCTTCCAAAAAGTCCGGTTTGTGAGGAATGAAAAACAAGAAATTTCAGGATTTTTGTTAACCGGAGGACGGGTCAGAAATCTTCGCTTTGTAAAGCAGCAATAGAAAAATCATGCGAAATTCTCTTGGCAAATGTCTTAGCCTCATATTTGCTATATCTCTTCTTGCCTTTTTAATGTGCAGCGGACCAAAAACGGATGAAGATCAAATCCGGGAGCTGATGAAGGAGGCGGGCCAGCACATCGAAAAAAAGGATCTTTCCGGTCTTATGGACCTTCTCTCCGATGATTATTCCGATTACCGGCGACGGGACAAAAGGCAGACGCAGGACATGGTTCAGACCTATTTTCGTGAGTTCAGAGGGATTGTCGTCCATGTGTTGAGCACGCGGATCGATGGCTGATCCGGTATGCCGAATGGAAACACATCGGGTTCGAAGAGTTGTTTCCCGAATCCCTGTCCATCATCAAAAAGCTTTTTCCGGATAAATAAGGATTCCCAAAATAGAGACAACATTACTTACTTCAGATATAATATTTTTTTAAATTTTCGAGCCTAAAGGAGAATATCATGGCAGGCACAGCCACCACGGTAACAAACATAACAACAGAAATCTTGATTATCGGGAGCGGACCGGCAGGATTGACGGCTGGCCTGTATGCGGCACGCGCAGGAAGGAAAGCCTTTATACTGGAGGGCAGGACAGCTTCCCGCTTGTCTATCGGATACAAACTGGAAAACTATCCCGGATTTATTTCCATCGACAGCCAGGAGCTTCTAAAAAAAATGCGGGACCATGCCGAACATTTCGGAGCACAAATCTTGACCGGGGATGCCATAAATTTCAGCCTGTCCACGGATCCCAAATACGTGACAACCAAGGATGCCTTTATCCAGGCCAAGGCCGTCATCATCGCTACGGGTCGAGGCCTTTCCAAAGCCAAGATGATCCCGGGAGAGGAGAAATTCCTAGGAATGGGTGTAAGTTACTGTGCCACCTGCGATGGCCCTTTGTTCCGCGGCCAATCTGTCGTGGCCTTGGGCAACTCGGATGAGGCAGCAGAAGACATCCTGGCTCTCAAAGGAATGGATTGCGATGTGCGCTGGATTCCTGGCGAAGAAGTTATCAAGGTGTCGGAAAATCTTTTAAAGGAAATTAACTCAAAAGGAATCCCCTTCCTTAAAAAGACTAAGATCAAGTCGATCGAAGGGGATAACCGGGTGAAAAAAATTGTCGTCGAGACAGAAGGAACGGAAGAAGAGCTGAAGGTTCCCGCAATCTTCATCCTCAGGGAGATTCCGTCCACATCGCTTTTCGCCAAAGCAGGCGTGGCGCTCGACCACAGGCAATGCATCCAAGTGGATAGGCAGCAGAAAACAAATCTGGAAGGTGTTTTTGCAGCCGGAGATGTGACCTGCGGCGGGCTTCAGATAGCCTCTGCTGTAGGCGAAGGCTGCGTGGCCGCCATCCAGTCCATCAGCCACGTCCGAAAAAAGTGGTAATTCTTATTTTCTACTTTGTCTTTGTTACGACCGCTTTAAGGGTTTCAGCAATAATGTCTGAGCAGTGCTCCAGATGAGCCCGGGTCATCATATCTGTATTCGGATTCGCAGTCATGTACTTACCGATGCTTTCATCCAATTTCTTCAACTGAAAGCGACAAACAGCAATCATGTCATCAGGAGTAGCTGGCGAAGGTTTCAGAACAATATCAGAAACTCGGTTAAGGTATTCTCTTTGGAGGATTCTGCGGTAGGCACTGACGGTTTGCCCATCTCTTAATTCCTGCCAGATTGCCGCATAAAGTTCGCCCATATAATCACCGAGCTTCAATTTTCTACCCGTCGTTCTTATCTCGTTGTCCTGAATGCGATGCAGCCTCATCGGATCGTACAGCATCCGGAGGATGTTCTGGTAGAAATTCTTCATGTAATACGCAAGGGAAAAATCGAGTCTGAACCTTCCCTCGTTCACTGCTTGCTGGATATCACCCAAATTTTCAAAATCGAAATGGCGATCGATCTGCAATTTTTGGATGAATTTTGGATCAAACTTAAAAGCATCTGGATTCAATAATTTTGTCTTGATGATATCCAAAGCCCGCCTTTGCTTTTCATACTCTACAACTTCGAAAGGCAGGACGTTTCCGGGATCGCCTACGTGGGCCCGCACATGATAAATGCCACCGATCCATTTCACGATACGAGACATTGCCTGGAAATAACTGAAAAGAGTGGACTGGAAAGCTGAACGGAAATAAACATAACTCTTTCCTTCAAACAAAGCCCTCTCCTCCAGTTGTGTCCAAAGATCTTTTGTTCGTTTCACTTCCTGTTCCGCATATCCTAGAGGATCATCACCCAAATCCCAAGTGATACACGTAGGGTCGATGCTCATCGAAAATGGCCCCCAATCGTAAGCATCCTCATCAGCCCCGTAGATCAATTCCGGCTCATTCGAACGGGATGCGATTTTTTCCAGCACCAGGAGTTCTTCATCGGGAGTTTTTCCATCAACTGGCTTGTAACCATACTCGATAACCCAATAATCCCAAGCTCCTATGGTCTTTTGCCAATAGTCTCCCTGTTTTACTCCTTTGGGGGCCAGATTCGAGGGCAGGTATTCCATGATGGAGTTCCCTATCGATTCCTTCTCGGTTATTTTGGTTTTATGAAGATCTTCGAGCGCAATGGTCGTCGAACCTTTGAAATTATGCCGCAATCCCAGAGTATGGCCTACCTCATGACAGGCCAAAAACTTGAAAAAGTCATACAAGTATTCTTTGGGAACTTCCTGGATATTATTGATCTCCCTGTTTATGAGCATATTCAAAATACCATAATCCCGCTGGAAACCCATCATCATGTTGTCCTGGTACCACAGATTAGTCCTCCCCGGAAGCAAGTTCTTCTGATCCCCCGAGAAAAGGGCATTGAGCGGTGACTCGAACACGGCATAGCTGAAGATGAAATTCATAGGGGCAAACATCACTACATCAGCATCCAGGATCTGACCGGTATAAGGATTCATCCTTGAAGGTCCGAAAGCCCCTCCTCCGACTCCACCCAGCGAAACGACCCAACGGATGGTATTATACCGGATGTCGGCCGGATCCCACTCGGCATCATCGGGCATCTGCTTGACCACGATGGCATTCTTGAATCCAGCTTTTTCAAAAGCACTATTCCATTCCAAAAGGCCATCGCGGATCGGTTTTCTGAATTCCAGGGGTATCGTGTTTTCGAGCCAAAAAACGATAGGTTTTTTTGGTTCGGAGATTGCCGCATTCGGATTCTTTTTTTCCAAGTGCCATCGATTGATATAACGAACGGCCGTGCCGTCTAAACCAAGCCTGTCAAAGTCATAGACTTTGGTGTTGAAGTAGCCAACACGATCATCGGCCAGCCTAGGCATATACCCATTGTTCACCGGGACTTCGGAGATGGAGTAGCGCACATGGGCCGTGAACACACTAGAGTCAGGCACACTGGGTTCGGACCGAGGTTTTGCCGAGGTCACTGTATAGCGAACCTCCAACTCGACATTTTTGGGAAAGGCCTGGACCTTACCCCATACGGTTCGTTTCTTATCCACAGAATATGGGTTTTTTTGACTGCTGTACATCCTCCCGAGGTTCGCTAAATCTGATAGGAACATATCATCGAGGGAAACCAAAATGCTCTTCCTTTCCGGGTGAGGTTCGCTTTCTATCGTGAAGACATGGACAATGGATTCAGGAACGACGTTATGAAGAGAACGCTTATATTGGGGCGATTTTTCTGCTGTATAGCGGGGATTTTTCCAAACAAGCAAAACTTTCTTTTCGAGTTTCTCCCATATAAAGACTTTATCGGCAAGATAACTTCCTGCTCCTCCGTAACCGACGGAAGTCCACAGGGTAGAGAAGAACAGAAACTTTTTGCCGAACTGGTTAGGAAGAACCTCCAGATAGAGTTTGTCTTCCTTCATGTAGAGATTGAAGAGACCCTCCATTTTTTTAGCATCTTTGACAACGTCCTCGTAAGTTTTCTCCTTTTTTTCTGGTGGTTTTTTCTCTTCCGGTTTTTTTTCCTCTTGCTTTTTTGCCTTTGGATCTTGTTCATTTTTTTCCTGCTGTAAGGAATCAAAGCTGAACGCTGCTGATAATAAAAAAACCAGACAGAAAAGGACAATCAATATTGTTTTTTTCATAAATGCACCTCCATAAATTTTTAGGGGAGACAGGAATCTTTTCGATGTGTGAAAATATATCCCAAAAGAACCTGTTCCCTGCCTATTCAGTATAAAAAATGGAGAGGTATGTCAAGATTTGTTATTAACCCATATGAAGTCCTTCGACGATCAAGGATTTGACGCGGGAGCCGATGTCGATACCGCGGCGACAGGAGGCTGAGCAGACGGAACATTCTCGGCAAACATTCAATCCTTTCTTTTCCGGCAGTTCGGCTATAGTTATTCGTGCTTGGATATAATTCCCATACCCTGCGGCATACATGTAGGCCCGCATCAGGTTGGGAACAGCGACATTATTCGGGCATGTGGGCACACAGGAGCGACAGTTCTGGCAGAACAGAGTACCCCGCATGGATGCGGCTAGCTGGAGGTCTCTCTGATCCTGTCCAGTAAGAGTCAAGTCGTTCATCACTCCCATGTTCATGTCCAGCTGCGCGAATGTGGTTATACCTGGAATCGTCGTGCACACATTTTCATCGTTCAGCACCCACTTGAGGGCTGCCTGGTGGTTGATTTCGGTATCAGATTCTTTCTGAAGTTGTGCACCCCCCTGAGTTTTCATGGCAATGACTCCCACTCCTTTATTAACTGCATGCGCAATCGCGTTTTTTATTTCTTCTTTTTCCTCTAGGACATAGTTGTAAGCCGCAAGAACGACATCGTATATTCCCGCATCGGTGGTGGCTTGAATGACATTCGCCACATCTGAATGGGTGGAGGTTCCAATGAATCTTGCCTTTCCCTGTTTTTTGACCTTGACCATGGCATTCATAAGGGGCTCATATGTCACCATCTGGGGACTATCGCAGCTGTGAAGATAAAGGATGTCCACGTAGTCTGTGCGCAATCGTTCGAAGCTTGTTTCAAGTTGCTTGAACAGATTTTCCTCGGTGGCACCGGGCATTCCTTCGTTGCCCTTCAAAACAAAAACGCCTTTATCCTCGTCCCGGTTAAACGCCATCTTGGTGGCCACATAGACCTTATCTCTGCTGCCGCTCCTTTCCAGGACCTCACCGATAACACGTTCGCTGTTCCCCCGTAGGTAGACATGGGCTGTATCCAGATGGTTGATTCCCATATCCAGAGATCTCTGGATGAGATCAGGGCTGTCGGAGTTCATCACGCCAAAACTGACGATCGGTATCCGGAGATCGGTCCGGCCCAAAGTTCTGTAGATGATCTTAGGTTGTTGTTCCTGACTAGCAACGACCTTTTTGACTAACGGTGTCGAAAGTCCAGCCGCCACCATTCCAAAAGCAGCTTTCCCGATAAACTCTCTTCTTTTCATTTTGCACTTCACGATTCGTCCTCCTTCATTTCGTGTCTTAACAATTCCTATTATTTCAAAAGAGATGAGCCTTTTTTATGCCATCTTAAAATTTTTATCAACTTTTTGTTTTTAAAGAATTTGTTTTCTCTCTAATGGAGGAAGACTCTATCACAATTTGACAGCAGCGTAAATATGCTTAACGACCAAAGACGGATTTATATAACTCCAGGTCATAAAATGGGTGTTTTTTGAGGGTTTTATAACCTGCGGTTATAATGTATAATTTCTGAGTTTCAAACGAATAACTTTTATTTTAAAGGAGCATCATATGAAACACAGATTTTACATTTTATCCTTGCTTTTCCTATTTCTTTTTCTAGGTCCATTCCATTTATCCGCCTCAGGTCCTCTTCAGGGAGAAGAAACCGAAAGCACCGTAAAAGAGCTCAGCGAATTCCATGAAATCATTTATCCTATCTGGCACACTGCCTATCCAGAAAAAGACTATGCAGCCCTGCGGGAGTATGTCCCAGAAGTGAACCGATTGGCCAAAAACGTATTCGATGCAAAACTCCCGGGCATCCTGAGAGACAAACAGGCCAAATGGGATGAGGGGTTAGAACAGTTGAAAAAGGCAGTTGAGGGCTACAACAAAGCGGCGGCAGGAGAGGATGATCAAGCTTTGTTGGATGCCGCCGAAGCCTTACACGCCAAATTCGAAATGATGATCCGCCTTATCAGGCCCGTATTGAAGGAAATCGATGAATTCCACAAGGTTTTGTATGTTGTCTACCACAAATATCTCCCCAACAAAGAATTCGATAATATTGCATCTGTAAGCGATGATTTCATCCTCAAAGCAGAGGCCATCACTAAAGCTGATCTTCCCAAAAGACTCGAAGCGAAAACCGATGAATTTTCCGTTGCGGTAAAGGAGCTGCTGGAAGCCTCGAAGAAACTCAAAAAAACATGTTCTACAAAGGATGCAACCGCCATCGAAAAAGCCGTCGAATTCCTCCATACCAAATACCAGAATCTCGAGAAAATTTTTTGATTAAATGAGACGATTTGTCCTCATAACTTTTTTGGCTTGGCTATTTTTTCTGATGCTTGACTTTCTGAGTCATGCTGTCCTCTTGAATTCCTTTTGGGCACAAGATTTTCAGGCACTCAAATCCCAGGACGAGCTTTTTCGCCTAATTCCCTTCGGTTACTTGAGTTTTTTGATCCTCACATTTTTGATCGGTTGGCTGTATGCACGCCTGTTCAAGACAGATGGCGATGTCAAGAAAGGCCTTGCTTTTGGCGCCATGTGCGGCGGATTGTTCGCTCTTTCGAACTTTCTGGGTTGGTATTCGTTTTTGAATCTTCCTCCTCTTTTTCTGTTTCTTGCAAGCCTCGTCTATTTTGTGGAAATTTCGGGTGTCGGGTTTGTGTTCGGATATCTCCTGCACCCTGCATCCATAAAAAAGCGTATTTGGATCATAATAAGCATTATTGTTTTCGGATTTTTCCTGGGTATTATGCTTCAGAATATTGCATTTTAAGGGACAGAAAAATAGAACCGTCCCCTTTTTAACTTATTGAGAGGTTTGAAATGAATAAAAGAAAGTACATCAAAAAAGGCTTAAATATCGGGCTAATCGTTATAATCCTGCTTATCGGAAGCTTCTGCAGCAAGGAAACAGCGATCCCAGAGATGGACTGGCAACCCGTGGAAGGGAAAATCATGACTCAGTGGGCCAAGGATGTCAAATCTGTCACCGCCCATCCTGAATATCCGCGTCCTCAGATGAAACGGGAGGAATGGCTGAACCTAAACGGGATGTGGGAGTATGCAATCCGGCAAAAGGAAGAAAAGGCCTCCGAACAGTATGGCGGATACATCCTCGTTCCATTTCCTGTGGAATCTGCGCTCTCTGGAGTCAAAAAATCCGTTGGCAAGGAAAACCGCCTCTGGTACAGGCGCACGTTCACGATCCCAAAAAGTTGGTCGAAAAAAAGTGTCCTCCTCAACTTCGAAGCCGTGGACTGGGAAACCACCGTCTGGATCAACGGACGTCAGATGGGCACACACCGAGGCGGCTACGATCCATTCTTCTTTGATATCACCGATGCACTTAAAAAAAGAGGGAAACAAGAGGTCGTCCTTTCTGTGTGGGACCCAATCAATGAAGGTACACAGCCACGAGGCAAACAGGTGAAAGATCCCCACGGCATTTGGTACACATCGGTGACCGGCATCTGGGGAACGGTTTGGTTGGAGCCAGTCGAACAGACGCACATCGAATCCATGCGGATTGTCACGGACATAGACACAGGTGAGATCCATATAACCGTCCAATGCCCGGACAAAGCTCTTGGTTATCAAGTCGAGTTGGTGGTATCCGGAGAGGAATCAGCCGAGATCAAAGCAAAAGGTATGGTGGGACAAAAAATATCCCTGACTTTACCTGACCCCAAACTGTGGTCTCCGGATTCCCCTGTCCTTTACGACCTGAAAGTCCTTTTGAAAGATAACCAAGGCAGGGAAATCGATCACATCGATAGCTATTTCGGGATGCGCAAGATCTCTGTGGCAAAAGACGAAGCCGGAATAAATCGGCTTTTCCTGAACAATCAAGCCCAATTCATGATTGGTCCTCTGGATCAGGGCTGGTGGCCGGATGGTCTATACACGGCCCCGACAGATGAGGCCCTCCGATACGACTTGGAGGTAACCAAACAACAGGGGATGAACATGCTGCGCAAACATGTCAAGATTGAACCTCGCCGATTTTACTACTGGTGTGATAAACTCGGGGTGCTTGTCTGGCAGGACATGCCTAACGGAGATTCCCACATCGGGAGGAAAGGAAAGGACATCGAACGTTTGCCGGAATCGGCGAGACAATTCGAGGTCGAACTCAACCGGATGATCAACAGCCTGTACAACCACCCGAGTATCGTGATGTGGGTGCCTTTTAATGAGGGATGGGGTCAGTACGATACAGCCAGGTTAGTGGATTGGATCAAACAGCTCGATCCAACACGATTGGTCAACAACGCCAGCGGTTGGGCAGACCGCGGCGTGGGCGACGTTCATGATATCCATTCCTACCCGGGTCCCGATGCTCCGGCCAACGAGCTCAACCGTGCGGCCGTGCTCGGAGAATTCGGCGGCTTGGGATTGCCCATAAAAGGACACACCTGGCAGGATGAGAAAAATTGGGGGTACCGAAGTTTTGATAATGCCGAAGACCTGATCAATGCCTACCTTGAACTGATCGAAAAATTAAAAGTTCTGGTCGAAGGAGGATTATCGGCAGCCGTCTACACGCAGACAACCGATGTGGAAATCGAGGTAAACGGACTAATGACGTATGACAGAGCCATCACCAAAATGGATCCCGAGCGTGTGGCAAATCTAAATAAGGAACTCACCAAAAAATAGTCCAGACTTACCTCTTGAAATCCTGTTTAAAAATGTCCAATGTCAAGGTTTACCCCCGAACTTTTCGATAAACTTTAATTGAATAAATACGTAATATATTATATCAACCTGGATTATCCACGAGTCTAGCTTGATGTAGGTGCAAGGCATAGGGTATGCGGCTGTGGTTATCCACCGCAAATGCCCTGTAACGAAGCAGATGCATTAAGATCGGCTCGCCCGTAGGGTAAAAAATGCCGATAAAAATATAAGGATTCTATCTTGAAAACATTTTTGTTGTCATTTCCAGTAATATCAGGATAATATTCTGATATTGCTGGAATAATAAGCAGTATCGGCATTTTTTATGAATAATCCAGGTTAGGTGAAAGAGGAGGTATTTGATGAAAAAAGCGATGATTATTTGTGTTTTGGGGATATTTCTTGTCAGTGTTACAGCAACCCCCGGCTACAGCCAAACAGCCAAAGAGATCATCCAAAAGATGATCGAGGCAACAGGAGGAAGAAAGGCCATCGAAAGCATCGATGATTCAACCGTATCAGGCACGATTGAATTGATCCAGCAAGGGCTCAGCGGTGAGATAACGATTTACAGAAAAGAGCCCAGCAAAATGCGTCTGGATATCGAGTTGATGGGTATGGTCATCACCCAGGCTTATGATGGAAACATGGCCTGGTGGACCAATCCCCAGACCGGCGCAACCGAAGAAATGCCTGCAAACGATGCATTGAGCATGAAAAGAGACGCATTGCCTAGAGATGCCACCTTTAATCCGGAAAAATATGGGATATCCTTTGCATATAAGGGAAAGGAAACTCTGGAAGGTAAAGACCATTATGTCGTAGAGCAAACCTATGCCGATGGTTTTAAATTGACTCTTTATGTGGATTGTGCAACCTATCTCAACACAAAATCAACGGGGACGGTCAGCTCGGAGATGGGAGATATGGAATTTGAACAATTCCCCTCAGATTATAAAAAAGTCCACGGGCTTTTGATCGCGCACAAAATCACCACGTACATAAACGGAGCGGAATCACGCATACTCACCATTACCGATGTCCAATACAACACAGGATTAGAAGATTCCCTGTTCATCATGGAGTAGTAACACAAAAGAAGATTTTCCTACTCGTTTCCCTTTGACAGTTTCTCGATTTGGGTCTATTATGGATTAATCTGAAGAACGCCTCAAGATGAAATGCCCAAAATGCAAGTATGACAATCCCGCAAACACCTCCTATTGCGGCAACTGCGGAATACCTCTATTGTCTCCCGATAAAATCCCGTTGGCCAAAACATTGACGCTCGAAACTCCGATTTTGGAACTGGAGAGGGGAGCCATGTTTGCCGAACGCTATGAGATCATCGAAGAGCTGGGAAAAGGTGGCATGGGCCGAGTTTACAGGGTTTTGGATAAAAAGATCAACGAAGAGGTGGCTCTAAAGCTCATAAGGCCTGAGATCGCCGACAGCAACACCATCGAACGATTCGGCAACGAGTTGAAGATGGCCCGGAAAATATCCCACAAAAATGTCTGCCGGATGTACCACCTCAGTGAGGAATCGGGAACACATTACATAACCATGGAATACGTGCCGGGGGAAACCCTTAAAGGCGTGATAAGGATGACCAAGCAATTATCCGTGGGAACGGCCGTCAGTATAGCCAAGCAGATCTGCGATGGATTGAACGAAGCCCACAGATTGGGGGTGGTCCATCGCGACCTCAAACCCCAGAACATCATGATCGACAAACAGGGAAATGCCAGGATCATGGATTTTGGGATTGCCCGCTCTCTCGAGTCCAAGGGTACTACCCGGCCTGGAGTCATAATCGGCACGCCGGAATACATGTCTCCGGAACAGACAGAATTCCGGGAGGTCGACCAACGCTCGGACATCTATTCATTGGGAATCATTCTGTTCGAGATGTTGACTGGAAAGATCCCGTTCGAGGGAGAAACACCGATCAGCGTTGCCATGAAGCACAAAAGCGAAAAACCCCCGGATCCTGCCAAGTTAAACCCGCAAATTCCAGAAGATCTTAGCCAAATCATATTGACCTGTCTCAAAAAAAACCGAGAGGAACGATTCCAGAGTATCGACAAGCTTCTGGCAGAGCTGAAGGCGATGGAAGAGGGTCTTCCTACAACAGAGAGAGTTTTGCCCAAAAGGACGCCGATTAGTGAAAAGGAGATCACCGTAAGCTTCAAGCCAAAAAAAGCGCTGATACCCCTGTTGGCTGTCCTGGCCTTGGCCGTCATAGCGGTTGTCGTCTGGCAACTTCTTCCTCAAAGAGAGGCCATGCTTCCTCCCTCTGACAAACCCTCGCTCGTAGTCATGTATTTTAAAAATAACACAGGAGAAGAAAGCCTGGACCACTGGCGAACGGCTCTAGCGGATTTGCTGATCACAGACCTTTCCCAGTCCAAGCTCATTCGAGTTGTAAGCGGGGAAGTCCTGTATAACATTCTCGACAGGCTGAACCAGTTGAAAGCAACAACCTATTCCTCGGAGGTTTTAAGGGAAGTGGCAAGCCGCGGACGTACAGATAGGATTCTTGTGGGGAATTTTACCAAGGCAGGAGATACATTCCGGATTAACACAACCCTGCAAGACGGTCGTACCGGCGAGCTTTTCGGATCGGAAAGCGTTGAAGGGATCGGTGAAAGAAGCTTTTATACCATGGTGGATGAACTAACCCGAAGAATAAAGGCTCGTTTCGAACTCACTGAGGAAGAGATCACGGCTGATTTCGACAGCAGAATAGAAACAATCACCACCAGTTCTCCAGAAGCTTATAAGCTTTACAGCGAAGCACGAACCTATCACCTCCAGACAGATTACTGGCGGAGTATCGGTACGATGCAAAAAGCTCTCGAAATCGATCCAGAGTTTGGCATGGCATGGAGATCCGTAGCCATGTCCTTTAACAACCTGGGCAGGAGGCCGGCAAAACTGGAGGCCATCACAAAAGCCTTCGAACTCAGGGATAAGGCCTCGGAAAGAGAACGCTACACCATCGAAGCGGACTACTACAAATCCTGGGAAAAGAGCTATGACAAGGCGATGGAGGCCTACAAGAAATTGTTGGATTTGTACCCCGATGATACGATTGGCAACACAAACTTGGGAATCCTCTATTTTGATCTGGAGGAGTTTGGCAAAGCCATCTCATACTATGAGACAAAAATTAAAAACGACCCTGACGACCGTCTCGGTACATGGAATCTCATCGAAACCTATGAGGCGATGGGATTGTATGAAAAGGCCATCCAGGTAATCGAACGATATCTCGACAGGAATCCTGACAATATCGCTTTTATGCTTAAACAATACAATGTCTTCCTTTACCAAGGAAATTTTGATCAGGCGCAAGCCAACTTGGAAAAATGCCTCTCTCTCGATACGAACATCCAACTCACTTATGATATTCTCACTGGCCATATTTCCCTGTTGAAAGGTGATACAGAACATGCACGAAACCAGTACCAGAAGATGCCAGAGGGAAGCACCGGCCGAAGATTGGACATGGCCAATCTGTATATGCTACAGGGAAAATTCAAAGAAGCGGAAACGGAATTTCTGAAAAAACCCGTCCTCCATGAGCAACTTGCAATTCTCTACCTCCGAACGAAACAATCACAGCTAGCCCTAGAAGAGTTCAATGTCATCGAAGAGAACGCGCAAAAAGCCGAAAGCATAACAGGGCAAATCACAGCTTTGTATGCCAAAGGTCTAACCCATGCTCAGATGAAATCCTTCGATGAAGCCTCCAGAATTGCGGAAGAAATAAAAAAATCGATCCCGACATGGATGCATAAAAAACTCATCAAATACCACGACCATCTGTTGGGCATGATCGCATTCGAAAGAGGAAATTTTTCGAAATCCATCCAGAAGTTGAGTCAAGCTGTACAATCCTTGTATGCGCCCGAGGATAATTTCCCCCGAATTCAGGCTTATTTTATTTTCACCCTTGCCCAGGCTTATTACAAGGCGGGGAACCTGTTCAGCGCACAGGGAGAGTTTGAAAAAATTCTGTCTCTTCACCTGGGACGAATCGGGGATGGAGAAATTTTCGCCAAAAGCTTGTACACACTGGGAAAGATTTTTGAGCAACAGGGCCAAAAGGAAAAGGCCATCGAGCACTTCCAGCGCTTTTTGGACCTCTGGAAAAATGCCGATCCCGGCATGTCAGAAGTCGACGATGCCAAAGCCCGCTTAGCTGCTCTAAAAAACCCATAAGAGGATTTTTTTGCAGGAGGGTTTTCGATGAAATCAAACATCGGCTCTTTTAAAAATTGCTTTGTTTTTCTGATGACTTGCATATTGATCACAACATCCCTCAACTCTCAAGAAAATAACAAAAAGCTGCTAGATATGACCTATCCCTATGAAAAAAATACCATTTATTGGCCCACTGCCAAATCCTTTCACCTCGAAAAGGTATCTTGGGAAGTTTCAGAAGGAGGATGGTGGTATGCCTCTAATGAATTTAGTGCCTCTGAACACGGAGGAACACATGCTGATGCGCCGATCCATTTTTCTCAAAATGGACGGACCATTGACCAGATCCCACTGGGGGAATGGATAGGACCGGCAGTCAAGCTCGACGTCACGATAAAATGCGAAAAAAACAGGGATTATCTCCTTTCTGTTGATGATATTATTTCCTGGGAAACGGAGCACGGAAAAATCCCGGATAAGGCTTGGATCATTATGTACACAGGAATCGGCACACAATATTATCCAGATAAAAAGAAAGTTCTGGGCACCGATAAAACAGGAGATACAGCCCTTCCTGAGCTTAATTTCCCGGGATTTTCGGTGGAATCGGTCAAATATTTACTAACAAACAGAAATATTACCGGGATCGCCATCGACACGCCCAGCATAGATTATGGCAGATCCCAAGACTTCATAGTGCATCGGGTGCTGTTTGCTGCCGATAAACTCGCTCTCGAAAACATCGCCAATCTGGATAAGTTGCCCTCTTCAGGAGCAATCCTATACGTTATCCCGATGTTGATCAAGGAAGGGACGGGCTCTCCTGCCCGCGTCTTCGCAATCCGATAATTGCCAGCGATCTCAAATGCTATTACACAGCTCATAACATCAAAGGAAAACTCCATCCGATTTTCTAATCTTTATGCTCAGCTCACTTCTCGCTGATTATCAAGTTTCTGGGGGGTGAGAAAATTTCACCCCCATTATCATCCGATGGGGCGATTGACCATTATGCAGAAACATAATACACCTTAGATATATTAAACTGAATTATTCATAAACATGATTTTTTTAACAGGATTTAATGCTATATGCATTGAAATTAGGGACATGTCACAGAAATTCAGGGGACACGTTACCGATTTTAAAAACAAATCGGTACACGTCCCCAATTTCTGGAAATGTGTCCCTTGATTTTAAGCTCGTACATGAATTATCCAGGTTAAGGAGAGGGATCATGAAAAAAGCATTATTGATTGCAGCTTTTTTGGCTCTTTTGTTTCCTTCTTTTTTGTCTGCCACGTATCACAAAGAAACAGCGGAAACCCTAAAAGCCGAAGTCATCGCCAATGAGGCAGAAATTTTTCTCGAGGCCAGCCAACACAGTATCGTCATCGATTCCATTCCCAGAGGAACGACCGTGACCCTGTTCCAATCGGGGAAGAAAACCACCAAATGGTTGTACATTTCTTATCTTTCCAAAAAGAGAGGTTCCCAAGTTACCGGTTTTATCGACAGCCACAGGGTTGAAATCATCAAGGATATTCCTCCGGATGAGCCAGAAAGCCCAGAAGAAACAGCTGAGCAACTTTCAGAAGCAAAAAATTCCGATCCCGAAGAAAAAGAAACGCGGGATTTGAAAAAAGAGTTGGACGGACTGAGAAATTTGCTGGACGAGATGGAAAAAGAAAAACAGGAAAAGCAGACCCAACAGGAACAGGCACTTGAGGAAAATGCAGAAGAGGAACCGGAAATTCTGAATGAGGGAACGGAGACTCATAAGGAAAAGAATCCAGAAATAACCGAGACGGTGGAACAGGAAGAAGCCCAAACAGATGGGGCAGCCACGACTGAAGAAACGCGGGAAACAGAAACCGAGGATTTGCCCAAGGTCTTGACAAAGGTTTCGATCAAGGTCCCACGGGCCAACATCCGACTGATGCCAACCACGAAGAGTTCGATTATCCACCAGGTTCGATCTGGAGTTGAACTCAAACACATGGCTAAAACCGGAAATTGGCATCGTGTAAACCTCGCTCCGAACAGAGAAGGAATTGTCCTCTCCGGCTATATCCATAACAACATTGTGGATGAAATCTTTGAAACCGTCGTTCCCCTAGAGCCAGAAAAAATTTCTGAGATAGCGCCCGAGATCATCGAAGAAGAAGCTAAATTCGAACCTGAACCTAAACCAGTCCAAGAAGTACCAACTCTACGAAAAACGAGCTTTGGAGAATATTACTGGATTGGAGGTGGCGCCGGATACACCCTGCCCTCCGAGTCCAATTTCGGAAAAGGGATAAATTTTGGCGGAACCGTCGGATTCTGCGTGATGAAACATCTCGCGATCGAACTCAGGGTGCCTTATTTCCAGAGCGATGTAGCCGGCTCGGCCAATGGATTAAGCGCTGGCCGGCTCAGCAGCCTTTCCTTTATGCTCAGTGTCCAGGGCCGTTACCCGATAAAAAATCGGTTCGTTCCCTACCTAGTAGCAGGAGGGGATTACCATCTGAACACATTCAGCCTGAACGAGGAGATCGCCAATTCCTGGAACAATCTTGGTTTCAACATTCAGGAAAGTGTGGATCACACGTTTGGACTTCATTTCGGTGCCGGCCTGGATGTTTTCCTGATTGAGAACATTGCCTTAAACATGGATGTCCGGTATTACACGGCCAACCTGACAGGAAAACGGACTTTAGCTAACCTGATCAGCCAAGAAACGACGTCAGGGACGATAGATAACATGAAACTCAATTCCCTCCAAGCGGGGATAAGTGTGAAGCTTTTTCTCAATCCGCTGAGAAGGAAAAAATAAATCGTTCAAAACAAAGGGGAGATACAAATGCCGACAAAACGGAAAAAGATAATCATAGGGCTTTTTTTAGGTCTATTACTCGCAAACTGGACGCTGGGGATGACCCTTATCATACCGCCGGAAATATTCTTTTTGAACAAAACACTCGACCAGTCTCTCCAAGCCACTTCAGCAGAATACGACCAGGTGAGGGTGATAAAACAGAATGCCGTGCTGCGTATCAAGCCAAAAAATGGCGCTGTAATCATCAAAAAATTGCCTCTTGGTGCGCTGTTGGAATTGGAAGAGGAGATTGGCGACTGGCTAAAAATAACACTCCCTCACGACGAAGATGGATTTGTTCTCACAGGTTATCTTCATCAGTCTTTCACAGAAAAGGGTTCCGTCATTCACGATTAGAAAGCATATAATCCATTTTTCTCGTCCGATCAGAATCCCACAACCCTGGAGAAACCTCTCTAAATCCGTTGTTTTCCTTACAGCAGTCAGGTAATAGTTGAGCAAGCTGAGGAGGAATGATTACAGATGTTGCTCTTGACAGGACAGGCATTGACCATGCTCGATCACTTTGATATAAGAGGTGGAGTATTTCAAGTCAATGTTATCAGATTTCAACAATACCCTCGAGAGGATCACTAATTGGATCCTGGATTCAGGGATCCATTCCCGACATGTCTTCAGGAATGCCGATGCTTTTTATGAGTCTTTCCATTCGGGCAAAAAAAAATACTCGTTTCTGTACTGTGAAATCACGGGCTACGCCATTAATTTCTTTCTAAACCTCTATAAAATAAAACAAGAGGAAAATTTTTTAAAAACCGCTAAGAAAGCCGGAAATTTTCTGGTAAGATTTCAGGCAAAAGAGGGGAATTTGAGAGGGGCCATTCCATGGAACGTGAATGAGAATGGAAAGGCACATCATTTATACTATTCTTTTGATACCGGTGTTTGTCTTAACGGGCTGGCAGACCTTTATTTGGTCACCGGGGAGAAACAATATTTGCAATCTGCGGTTATGGCTGCGGATTGGTTGATTAGCCAGGCTCAGAATGATGACGGTTCGTATAGAGCGGTTTTTGATCGAACCCAAAATGTTTTTAACAGTTTCATGTTGCTGAAATACTGGTCCGGAGACAGGGGATGTCTGCATATTAAAAATATTAGGGGCCTGATAAAAACTTATAAGATCTCCCGAAATGAAGAATATTTAAAAAGCATTCGTAAGACGATGGCATGGTCAAAAAAAATGCAGGATGAAGATGGTTCCTTTCCGGCTGCCCAGGGGAAAGATTTTATATTTACTCATGCCCACTGCTATGCCATCGAAGGGATCATCAGTGCTTTTATTTACTTTAATGATACAGAATGCCGCAGTCAAATTCTGGCGGCGGCTGACTGGCTTTTAAAAACACAGAATAGAGATGGATCTTTTTATGATTATTACCATCTCCCTAACATCTTTTTACGGTTGAGATTGTCCGACAGTCGTGTGAAAAGGATTTATCACGGAACTATAACCGTGGACAGTCAGAAAATTATCAGAATCAAACGTACGGATGCTACCTCCCAGGCAGCCAGAATATTAGTTTTTGTTCATATAATAACGCAAAATTCCAGGTATAAGAAAGCAGCCTTGAAAGCCCTCGATTTTATCAATAAAATGCAGTCTGGGAGTCCGAACAAAAATGAAAACGGTGCGATTTGTTTTGGGAGATTGGACTTTATGGGAATAAAAAGAAAATCAAGGCTTTACACTTCCTGGTCCGGCATGTTTGCCGCCAATGCCATGTATTTATTAGGCCAAATCCAAGATAATCGGAATATAGATCCAGATCATTTTAACGAGATATTATTTTGAGCGAGGATTATTCACGACCCAAGGTTGACGCAAATGATAAGAGTATTGTTTAACATTCGTGAAGATTATCTTTCTAATCCTGGTGGAGATACTATCCAGCTGCTTAAAACAGCTGAGGCTTTACGCTCTTTGAAAGTTGAAGTTGATATCGACAATGAAGTTAAGCCGGACTTAAACCATTATGATGTTGTGCATCTATTTAACCTTACCAGAGTTAGGGAGACCCTCTCTCAGTGTGAAAACGCCCGCAAATTCAATATCCCCGTGGCCCTGTCCACTATATACTGGAATATGGACGAGTTTTACCGAAAAGGACTGAATAATCCTTTTAAAAGAATATATCATCGAATGACCCGGGGTAGTGAAGTAAAATTAAAGCTCAAAAAGATCGCAGCTTTACTTATCCAGAAGAAATTTCATTCGACTGAAAATACAAAAGCCAGGATTGGATTTAAAGCGCAGCAGAAATATATCGTCGACAGCGCAGATATTCTTTTACCCAACTCAGAAGTAGAGATGGAGTGCTTGAGGACAGACCTTGAAATCGAAAAAAAATACGTTATTGTTCCGAATGCGGTTGATTATCAGTTTAGAAATGGATCTCACGAGGAGTTCATACAAAAATATCGCAAGTACAAATTGGAAAAAAACAAATTCGTGTTATGTGTCAGCCGGATCGAAGACAGAAAGAATATATTGAGGCTGATACAAGCTGTGCGCAATACATCAGTGACTTTGGTGATTATCGGGGGACCCAATCCCACACAAAAAAAATATTATGAAAAATGCCTTAAAGCATCCGGCCGGAACGTGATTTTCATAGGACAAATGAGCCACCAGGAGTTAATATCAGCCTACGCAGCGGCCCGGGTGTATGTTTTGCCCAGCTGGTATGAAACTCCAGGATTATCCAGTCTTGAGGCCGGGCTGGCAGGATGTAATATTGTCACTACAGATAGAGGCTCGACACTGGAATATTTTGGAGACTATGTCGAATATTGTGATCCCTCCAGCGTTATTTCCATAAGAAAGGCCATGCTGAAAGCCTATGAGAAACCGAAATCCATGGAACTAAGCCAGCATATATATGAGCGGTTTACCTGGACAGCTGCGGCTCAGCAAACGCTGAAGGCCTACAGGAAAATTTTATAAGATGAGAATCGCGATAATTCTAGGAACAAGACCGGAAATCATCAAAATGAGCCCCGTTATTAAGTACTGCAAAAAAAAGAATATTGAATATTTTGTCCTTCACACTGGGCAGCATTTCAACTTTGAAATGGATGGACTGTTTTTCAAGGAACTGGATCTTAATCCCCCAGAATACAATCTTTCTGCAGGAAAGGCCGAACACTTACGACAGATTGGAGTCATGATCAGAGGAATACAGACGGTACTGATGAAGGAAAAACAAGATGTGGTGTTTGTGCAAGGTGATACCAGTTCGGTCCTAGCTGGTGCACTGGCGGCGCAAAAACTTGGTATTCCCCTTGCTCACCATGAGGCCGGCTTACGCTGCCACGATACGCGTATACTTGAGGAAACAAATCGAATAATAACAGATCATATTTCTGATTTTCTATTTGTTCCAACCCAGACCGCTTTACAAAACTTGAAGAAAGAAGGCGTTAACAAATGCATGTATTTAACAGGAAACACTATAGTCGATGTTGTACATGAGCATATCCAGAAAGTCGAAGCTAGGCTGGATATTCTTGAGCGATTTGAATTATCCAAAAAGAAATATTTTCTTTTGACCTGCCACCGAGCGGAAAATGTCGATAGCAGGAGAAGGCTGTCGGGAATTTTAAAAGGAATCGAAAAAGTAAGTCAAAAATATAAAGAATATGAAATAATATTCCCGATCCATCCTAGAACAAAAAAGGCTATCATGGAACTTTTGCTGCATATTCCCGATAGAATCAGGATGATCGAGCCTGTAGGATTTCACACATTTCTCCGGCTAGAAAAGGAAGCCAGGATTATCCTTACAGATTCAGGAGGAGTACAGGAGGAGGCCTGTATCCTCAAAACTCCCTGTGTGACCATCAGAGACACTACAGAGAGACCTGAAACCTTGATCGACGGAATCAACATATTAGCCGGAATTGATCCTGATAGAATCCTGGATGCCGTGGACAGAAATATGGATAAAAAAAACGTCAACTGGATTAATCCTTTTGGGGACGGAAAGGCGGCTGAGAGAATGATATCAATTATTATAAGGAACTTCTGCTAATAATTTTGCTATGAGTATTTCAAGGACTCAGTGTGACTAGATTCCCTGTTGGGGATCCATCAAGGCGAGTGTTACTGATGTTATGGATCCATACCGGACATTGACAATTCTGCCCTAAAAGTTTATATTTTGACAGCAAAGGGAACAGAATAAGCGATTCTCTCTCTCATCCAGCCTGAATTCTCTTTGAAAACGAGAGGAATTCCTTGAAAGGAAAGAAGCCCCGATTGGAACAATTTCTTCAACAGAGGGAAATTCAACTCTTTTCCAGAGAAAGATTCATCAAGAGGACCTCCAGGAAAAATCCTTTGGTAGCCGTGGATTACTCCCTGTTTTTGGACAAAAACCACAAGTTTAAAAAAGACATTCTCCTTTTGGTAAAACAGGCCATCGAACAGAATAATCTGAAGGTCTATTTTGTGATGGTCAGCTGGTGGGGACGGGGTGATCAGGCTTGCTGGACAGGAGGGGCCTTGCTCAATACCCTGAAAAGGTTTGAAAAACAAGGCCTGTGTGAGGTTTTCCTGGGCTACCAGGAGGGTGATCAAAAGCTGTCGAGTTTATGCCGGTGGAGCCAAAAACGGGGCATCGACATCTTCTATGTGGACCGTTATCGATTGGTTAGCCGTCGAGAGAAAAAAGTCATTATCGACACCCAGGTTCCTGGCAAGGCAGAAAATGTCATAAAAAGCTTGAAGCTCATCGAGCAGAAAACCAGGAAGCTTGGTTTGTCTCCGAAAAAAGTATTGGTTATCTTTGTGGACGATGATTACACCCAATATCATTGGCTCAACTACTTTCTTCTGTTCGCACCCTGGGTGCTGTCTTTTGCAAAAAGGACAAAGGATCAGGCGATTGACCAGACTATAAAAAAAATCAAAAGAGTCAGCTTTATCAAGAGCGGGAGCCCGAGAATCATTCTTCCGTATGAAATCCAGGGCAAAATTGTGAATGGACAGATCAAACCCATGGCTTATCTCGATGTCACGCGGGCCATCATCGACCTGGCTGCAATCCATCAACGTTTTGGTCTGGATAACGAAAAGAAAGAGCTGGATGAATTGGCATCTCTTTTGCTAAAAATCAAGAAAAAGGGTCAGATTTATGCCCCAAAAAGTAAATTGCATTTTCTCGGGGAAAGACTCAATGAGCGATTGGAAAGTGTGTGGCGGGAATACATCTACCGGGGAGGTCGCGTAACCCAGAGTCTCGAGGGCATTTTCCGCCATCGCATCCACAAAAGCCACTGCCGATGGCTCAGGCAGTTTACTTTCCTCCTGCATGGCGACCAAGGTGCTTCTCTGGACTCCTGGCTGCAATTCTCGCCCTTCGGGGGATATGCCCTGGAAATTAGCCTCCTGATGCAATCCGTCTGCGACAAGGCCTTTGAACAACATCAAGTCCTGAATATCACGGGACTACCTCACTCTCATCAGCGCTCTAAGGATTTGGCCATATGGTATATGCTTGACAATATCCTGCTGGCCTTTGACCTGACCCGGGTTCTGTACAAAGACCTCTCAGTCAGAGATTTTCTGTCGGTATATGGATATCAACGTCATTTTCCGATGATCGACCGATACGGGAACATCATCGATCATCAACCCGTGTATGGGGGGCTCAAAATATATCCGCCCCTCAAAACTCTGACAATCGATTGATATCCCATCCCGGGAATGAAAGCATCCCCATTTCCGTGATATCAAAAGGCTTTATGTCGGCTTTTAGGAATGGTTTTGCTCCCGTGAAGATTTTATACGCCATTCCTCACCGCTCTTCTCTGCGGCTGCGGAACTCCGCTCGTTAACTCCCAATCTCTTATGCTCTAACCTCTGTTCCCGTGCTTGCCCGTATCTCTAATCCTTTAGCAAAGTCGTGCTCAATACATCCTCGCCGTCTGACTGCGTCAGATTCCCTCGAAGAAAGGGTCGTAATGGCTAAATCTTCAATGGTCGCTTCAACCATCCCCAAAAGCCCCATTTATCACGGAAACAAAGATGTTTACCCCTGGAAAAGGCAATTTGACATTCCATTTTCACGATGATAAAAAAAGCTATGTAAAATCTAAAAAATAAGGAAAAACAAATATTTAGGAAGGGGATGGACATGAAAAAAAAGGTTTTTTTCGTTTTTTGTGCATTGATCGGGATATGTATCATACTTTTCGCCAGTCCGATCTTCTGCAAAAAATCACCAGAAAAATCTGCGGAATCAGAGGTGGAAATACAGCCTGGCAAAAAAGAAACGGCGCAGGAGAAGGACAAACGCATGACCTGGTGGCGAGAAGCCCGGTTCGGTCTTTTCATCCACTGGGGCCTGTATGCGATCCCGGCGGGAGAATGGAAGGGGGAAACACGGCACGCCGAATGGATTCTTACTACTGCACAGATTCCAGTCAAAGAGTATGAAAAGTTTGCCCCCCGATTCAACCCCGTTAAATTCAACCCTGAAGATTGGGTCAGAGCGGCTAAGGATGCCGGGATGAAATACATCGTGATCACCAGCAAACATCACGACGGCTTTTGTCTCTTCGACTCCAAAAAAACCGACTACGATGTGATGGACGCCACTCCTTTCAAGCGGGATATCATGAGGGGGCTGGCCGATGAATGCCGCAAACAGGGGATCAAAATGTGCTGGTACCATTCGATCATGGATTGGCATCATCCCGACTACCTGCCTAGGCGCAGCTGGGAAAACCGTCCGGCCGAGAGTGCTGACTTCGGCCGATATGTAGATTACATGAAAGGACAAGTCAAAGAACTCCTTTCCAACTATGGAGAAATCGGCGTGATATGGTTCGATGGGGAATGGGAACACACCTGGACACCTGACATAGGCATTGACCTGAACGATTATGTGCGGTCGATCGCGCCGGATGTCATCATCAACAACCGCGTAGGAAAAGGACGTGCAGGGATGGCAGGAACTTATGATCCCCGGTCGGCCCCCGGAGATTTTGGCACACCCGAGCAGGAAATACCGGCAACCGGATTGGGATATGACTGGGAAACCTGCATGACCATGAATGACCACTGGGGTTACAACAAGAATGACCACAACTGGAAATCCGACAAAGACCTGATCCAGAAGCTGGTGGATATCGCCAGTAAGGGAGGAAACTTCCTTTTGAATGTCGGCCCCACAGCCGAAGGTTTATTTCCTCAAGAAAGCATAGCCCGGCTCAAGGCTATGGGGGAATGGATGAGAGTGAACGGCGAGAGCATCTACGGCACCACGGCAAGCCAATTCGAACACCTGGAGTGGGGAAGAAGTACGACCAAGGACAACACCCTGTATCTCCATGTTTTTGACTGGCCACAAAACGGGAAACTCTTGATTCCCGGATTGGTCAGCAAAGCCCAGAAGATCTACCCGCTGGCTAATCCTCAGGCAGAACTGAGCTGTGATTATCAAGCAGGGACAGCAGTTATTTCTCTTCCCGAAAAAACTCTTGATCCTTACGTCTCTGTTTTTGCCCTGGAATTCTCTGGCAAACCGGAAGTCGTCCGCTCGCCGAAAATCAGCGAACAAAGCGATATCTTCAGGCCGACCGTGGGAGGTTCCGGTACCAGGTGAACCTCAGGATAAAAACAGCCACAAGTCCAATCCCCAGGCAGAGGAATGAGGACCGATACCAGTGTCCCACAAGGTACATCGGGAAAAGATAGAGGGAAGCGATAGCCGTCATCCCCAACAGGACGTTTAAACAGGTCAGCAAGACATTTTCCGACCTGGAAGCCCTTTCTGCGGCTGATAAGTAGGCAACTTCCTTGATCGGCCGCCACAAACCAAACGGACGCACGGACCGGTAAAAAGAGACAAGAACCTCTTTCTCGACCGGTGATGTAAGGAGAGAGCCAAGAACGCTCAACAGAAATGACGCCGTCACAATAAGAGGAAAAACGACATAGGCGGGCAACTTATCGAAGAACAAAACGATCGCAGCAAGGGCCATCCCGCCCAGTGTTCCCAGCGCATACCCCCATCCGTTCATTCGCCACCAATACCAGCGCAAGACATTCGGAATGATTACCCCGGCACCCAGGGTTATCATCATCCAATTCCAAATCTCGGCAATGGATTCGCTCTGAAAACCGATGACCAATCCCAGCACCACCAGCAGAACCGTAGCCAAATAACTGAACCGGACTGCTTGTTTATCGGTTGCTTGCGGGCGAAAGTAGGGTTGCCATATGTCCCGGACGATAAAAGACGCCCCGCTGTTGACGGTCGAACTGAAGGTGGACATAAATGCGGCCAGCAAACCGGCGATTACAATGCCTCTTACTCCCAGAGGGAGATAATCGCGCAAAACAAGAGGCATCACCTTTTCCGAATCCGTGACGCCGGCCATCCCTGTTAAGGCTAACAAGACAATCCCCATCACCATGGCCCAGCGCACCAAGAGAAAACCGCTCCAGGACGCCCCGATTTTGGCTGCATCCCGGTCATCGCGGGCGGCCAGAAATCGCTGGAAATCATACATCTGTGCCGGACCCCCGGCATTCATCAACAGCCCTTTCAACACCCAGATGATCACCATGGCCCCGAAGAATTCAAACTGGGCATTGGTTGTGCCGGAAAATTCCGGAAGCCTCCAGGGAACCCCCAAAGAGTCAAACCCTTTGGGAAGACGGCTGAGGGCATCCGGAGTCAGTTTAGACCAGGCGATCCCGGCGATGATCAGGCTGCTCAGGGTCAAGACGACGGTTTGAATGACGTCGGTGACCACAACACTGAAGAGGCCTCCGAGAACGACGTAAAGCGTGGTGATGCCGATGATAACCACAGCCAAAAAGGCAGCTTTGTGATCGGTCAACAACGCTTGGATCCAGGGAATATCTAACTTTGCAGCCAGAGATTCCAGCGGGATATAAACGGAAGCGAACTTGCCGATCCCTTGGAAGGCGTAGCCTACAAAGCTGGCCAGGGTAAAAATGGCCATCAAAGCATAGGCTGTGCGCGCCAACCGACCGGGTGTTTCATCCCCAAACCGGGTTTTCATCCATTCGGCGGCTGTCATCACGTTGGACCGGCGGACCCATTTCCCTATATATGCCAGGAAAAAGGCTCCCATCAGGAATCCCCACATCCAGTGATGCCAAATGGATTTCATCCCGAGAACGAACAGGATGGATACGATCCACATGGTCCCGGTTATATCGAAATTGGACACCGAGCCCGACATGGAAAGCAAAAGCCAGTGGATGCGCTTTCCCCCCAAAAAGTAGGAGTCGAGACTCTTGGATGCCCTTTTTTTGTACGCGAATCCCAGGCCTACGACCACCACAAAATACAGAAAAATAACGCCGGCATCGATGGTTGTCATAGTCTGTTGACCGCATCAAACATGGCAACAACGTTTTCTGCAGGAACATCCGCAAGGATATTGTGCACCTGCTGGAATACAAATCCGCCTCGACGGCGGAGCAATCGCACTAGCTCTTCCACATGGGCTGTCACTTGATCGGGGGTACCGTGAGGCAAAATATCCCGTGTATCACACCCCCCACCCCAGAGAGTGACTCTGCTTCCGAATCGGGCTTTGAGTTCGGCTGGGTTCATGCCCATGGCATTGATCTGAACTGGATTGATGGCATCTAGCCCTGCATCGATCAAGTCATCCATCAGCTCCCGCACACCTCCACAGCAGTGGAGCATGACTTTGACATCAGCCAGCTCCCTGGCACGATGCCACAATTTCCGGTGAAAGGGCTTGATCATCTGACGGTACATTTGCGGAGATATCAACGGACCCGTTTGCCCCCCGAGATCGTCTCCGAAAACAATGATATCGATATAAGATCCAACAGCACCCAGCCATTTTTCCAGGCTTTTCATGTGCAAGGCACAGAGCTTTTCAGAAAACTGGAGCGCCTTGTCTGGATAAAGGCCGAGAAACATCAAGTAATTGTCCATCCGGAAGAGCATCTGGGGTATTTCAAACATGTTCCCACCGAAAAGACCGATGATCGCCCGCTCGGTGGACTCCCGGAGTATTTTTGCCCGATGGGTCATCTCCGCCAATCCTTCGTCATCCAGGGTGAGGTGTGCCCCAGGGCTTGCGACACCCGTCCAGACCGTATGGGACAGGACATCCTCCAGATCGGAAAAATCATCTGCGGCAAAATGCCGATCCTTCAAAGGAAAATAGGTCTGTTCGAAATAAAGGAATCCTTTTTTTTGGACAGCCAACTCCTGGCCGTTCTCGTTTAGCAAATACCAGTCTTCTCCCCGCTTTTCAACATGGATATAACCGGGAATTTGACAAGGCGTGCCATCCGGCAAAATCCAGTCCTTCCAGTCCTCCTCCTCCAACAAAAAACCTCTTCCCATTTCGATCGTGTCCACACCCAAACGATCCAGCACATCTTCATCCACGATGGCCAACTGCTGGACCATGTCGTACACGCGAAGGGGTTTGGGTGGAAGGTCCAGGTGCTTTCGCAGATCAGGATAAATCAAGGCCGCTATCCCAGAGGACCGGTGCCCGGAAAAATCCACCGGAATCCGGTCTGTCTCTCGATGTTCCAGGGCGGCTATAACTCTCTCTTGAGACGTCATTTCCCTCTGAGTATACTCCATCGCCAAACCCCAAGTAAACTTTTTTACCTCACCCCTGTGATGGCAGAAAAATCACCTTGGAATTCATCCCTAAAGGCGATTGTGTCAAAAGGCAAGGTGAAAGAAAATAATCCTGGAAGGTTTAATTTTATACTCCAACACGGGTGTCTCTTGCATGAATAAAAAAGTCAGCAAAAAAGAATTACAAAGCCTCATATACACAGACGAATTAACGCGCATACATAACCTGCGATATCTGAGGGAACAGGTTCCCGAATATCTCGACCAGGCCGAAAAACAAGGAGACTCTGTGGCCTTTCTGTTGTTCGATATCGACGATTTCAAAAGGATCAATGATAACTATGGACACCTCGTTGGCGACAAGGCCCTCGTGCACTTCATCAAAATCATCACACAAAAGATGAATCAACAAGGAATAGCTATCCGTTATGCGGGCGATGAGTTTGTTCTGGTCATGCCAAAAATGGATAAACAAAGTGCCCGGCAGTTTGGGGAGGGTATCCAACAGTGCATAACAGAAAATCCTCTCGAGGTTGATCACAGCGAAATCCTTATCGAATGCAGCATCGGGATCTCCCTTTATCCCAAAGATGGAACGAACTGGAAGATAGTTTTCGAAAAGGCCGACGATGCCCTTTATGTCGCCAAGGAGAAAGGGGAAAACAAAGTCGTTGTCAATCCAGATTCGGGGAAACTTCTTGCACCATATAAACTCAACTCCATCCTGGACGCTCCCTATATCGTGGGCAGGGATAGGCTGATTCAATCTCTGAAGAAGCATCTCTCCCCGAAAGGCAACCCCGAATCGTTTCCGGTGTTTTTTGGCGGTGAAGGAGCGGGAAAAACACGGCTCCTGAGGCATGCCCAAAAAATGGCTCCGGATAAGCTGGCGTTCACTCTATTCACAAAAGGTTATTCCTATTGGCAGAGTGATCTTTACGGCGCTGCGTTCGAAGCCTTGGGGAATCTTTTTGAACAGCAACGATCCATTTCTGATCATGTGTTTTCCAGAATCGATGACAGGTATAAACTCATTCTCAAACCTCACCTTCCCCCCTGGTACATCAAAGAAGTGTCGGTGGCAGATGAAGGCGATGAAGCAGACTGGATGGCTCTTTTCGAGGCATTGACTCAGATATTTTTCATACTTCGTGAATTAGGAGATGGGGCTGTTTTGCTGGACGATGTCGACCAGATCGACACCCCGTCGCTCCAATTATTCGGTTCTCAATTCGGACCCAGCGACCAAGGAGGCAGCCTGCGTTTTATTGCTACAATTCGCAGTTCAGACTTGACGACTGCCGAGGAAAAACTCTTATCCCTTCTCGAATCTATTCCGGAGTTGACCTCTGGAGGGGAAATCCAAAAATTTCAACTGGAACCTTTAACATCGGAACACATCCAACAATTGGCAGCAAATTTATTCGATGGGAAACAATTGCCTCCAAAATCAGCCAAAGCCCTTTTGGATAATTCTGCAGGAAATCCGCTCTTCATCGTAGAGGCTTTATCAGGCCTTCTGTTGGGAGGGGAAATCTCGGCAAAAAATGGGGAATGGGATCTATCTGCTGTTAAGCCCAAAGATGTACCAAAAATCCTCCAAAACATGATCAAAGACCGGATAAAACACATGGACAAAGAAGCGACTCATGTGCTCAAGATGGCCGCTATTCTCGGGGAGAGAATCCAGCCCCAGCAACTTGCAGAAATGTCAAAACTCAAATTACAGCAGGTTATGAATGCGCTCAACAAAGCAAACAGGAATCTTCTGATTGAAGAATGTCTTAATCCGGGAGAGTTTGTTTTTACCCATCGGATCATTCGTTCCACTTTTTATTCCCTCATGAGCGAAGGGGAACGTCGCCATTATCATGACCACGCAGCAAAAATTGAAAAAAAGTATGCGTCTAGCAATCCCGAACGGATCGTCGGACGGCTGGCGTATCACTTCCACAACGCGGGTCAGATGGAGCAAGCCGGTGAGATGTTTTCGGCCCTGAAGAGCCAAATGAACGCCGTCCATATTTCGAGAGGGTCACGAAACATCTTGAAAAAACGGATCCATTCAGTGTCCATGGCAAAAGAGGCTGTCCTCGAAACAGAATCTCTTTCAGAGGCTTTGATGATAGGAAGAACTTTTCGTTCTGTGATACAAAATTTGCGTCTGTATCCTAAAGAGAACGAAAACGTGAAAAATTGCATGCAGCAATTCATGAATCATCTCACGCCGTTTCTCGCCGAGAAGACAGAGGTGCTTTCTGTTTCATTAACGCCAGAAACAATCCTTTTTAATGGCACACCCCTGCCTCCCTATTTGGAGGACACAAAGTTGACACAAGACCTTTATGTGACTTTGAACAGTTTCGGACTTCAGGGAGTTCTGTTTATGCGCGGGGCCACCCAAGTAGAGGTGGTGCGATTTATCGAAATCTTCAAGAGGCTTCCCGAAGATGTCATCGGTCAGTGGGATATCCTTTTGGAACAATTGGGCATATCGAACATCCTTCCTGACCGGAAGGTTTTTGTAGCGGTGAGTGAAAGGAAAGTCATTCTCGACGACCAAAAACTCCTTGCGCAGACTTTTGACAACAACAGGGAACAAATGCAAATGTCCGACGACCAAATGCAGCAATTGAAAAACTTGTTGGACCAGTTTACAAGGGAAAAACAAGAATTCTTGAATGCTCTTCAATCAAGCGCTATAGGCGAAAAGGACATCCAAAACCTCGTGCAAATTCTGAATCAATCGAATTTTGAAAAGCTGGCAAGATCAGTGAAGACATCCGGAGGAATCCTCGTCCCAGATGCAGAGTCTGCTCCCAAAGAGCCCGATCTCGATCTTGTGAGGGAATTGGAAAAGGAGATTTCCTTCGTCTTTGAGGATCTCGGCTCTGAAGATCCGAACACTCGGGCCAAAGCGGCAGCTTTGATGGCTGCACAACCGCCTGCCATTCTTGCTGACGCGGGACTAAAAGCGATCACATCCGATCTTCCGTTTAAAATTCGAAGGCTCATGGCAGGCGTTATCAAACAGGCCGGGAAAAATGCCGTAGATGAGTTTTTAGGGAAAATACATGTCGGAATGAACAGTGTTTCCCTTAACAAAATTATACGAATGAGCGATGTCTTTACCGACAATCCAGGATTAATTCCGTTATTGCGCAAAATCGCTCTGAACGGACCACTCGATGCGATCCCGACAATCCTCAGCACCTTGCAATCCATGCCGGGAAATGAGGTGAACGCAGTACTGCTTGATATATTCGAAAGAGCGACAGGAAAAAACAAATGGGATGTCATTCCTTTGTTTGCGGAACGAAAAATACGCAACGCCACCCCATTGCTCCTGGAATTCATAGAGCCAACCAATATATTGAAAAAAGAGCGGGAAATATCGTTACAGCAAGATATTTGCCGAACGCTGGGAGTCCTTGGCTCACCCGAAGCCACAGAAGCCCTAATAAGGGCTGCGCAGGCGCCGAGAATCAACCTCATCCACAAGGCCAAGCCCGACTCTATCCGGGCTATTGCAACGTGGGCGTTAACACAACTGCCTAAAGACCCCAGGATCGACAGGGCTCTTGCGAAGTTGAAAAAAGACAGGGCTCACCTTGTAAGAAAAGCCGTCGAGTTAGCGGAGATCATTCACAAATAATGCTTTTACTTCAGGAATATTTTTAAATCTTGCGTTTCGGTCCCTTCTCTCTTTTGGACAAAAAACTGAAAACTTCCATCCTCGTCTCTTATCCCATAAAATAGGAAACTGCGCGTGACGTGCAATCCAGCCGTATTTGTCTGTCCGTCGACTAAAATTTTTCCCTTTTTATCCAGCAGCCAATAATCCACAAATTCGACTCCTTCTTCTGCTTCCCCTGCAACCAGGATATTTCCATCCGGAGTTAGAGAAATTCCATCAAGATTTGGTTTTAATTCGTGGATGGATTTTTTGTATTTTTCGATAACCGTTCCGAATCTTTGATACCAATCCTTATCTCTTGCCTCTTCCTTTCTTCTCCTTCTCCATTGAGTGAGGTCTTTCTTGGTAACTTTTTCCGGTTCCGGAAGAGGCGATTTTATTTCTTTAAGCAGATTCCCCTCATAATCATACACATGAAAGACCGGACTCAAACCTTCGGAAAACAAAACAGATCCCTTTTCATAAGGACTCCACATAAACTGGGGTGCGAATGGCACAGGAGAGTCCGCGCCATCGCTACGGTAGGATATTCGGGTAACATATCTGGTTTTTTTCAGTCTCGATACGATTTTGCCTTCCGAGTCTATGCGGACGAGCTCTCGCGGAGATTTATACAGAAAATAATCATCCTTGACTTCCGGTTCCGAAAAAAACGCCAGTTGCACCAAAAATCCGCCATCCTCCAACGGATATGACCGGCTTATGCCGAACACCTCCGAAATCTGGAGTTTGATGGTCTTATGAAGTTCACCGGACAGCTCCATCAGGGTGATCCAGCGGTGCCCATTGATAAACTCTGTGAAATACAACTTCCCCTCTGCTGTGAATCCAAACCGGACACCCTCTGCGCGTTTGATTTCTCCCGGTCCCTGGCCTTCCCCGCCCATCCTTCTCAAATATTTCCCTTCTGGAGCATAGACCTTGATGTAAGCATCGACCATATCGTAAACATAAATGTTTCCATCCGGCCCTTCTTCTGCCTGGCTTGGGTAAACTAGTTCGCCCTCCTCACCGATCTTACCAATGGCTTTGGAATCTTGACCAAAGGCAAGCACAAAACTGATAAAAAGCAAAAGCCCGATAAATGATATTTTCTTCATTTTTTTAGACCTCACTGTTTATTTATCTTAATATACGTCATCTCTGACAGAAATGTTAATATTTTTTGACGGATGGATTTACGATATGGTATGTTTTTCCTCTAAAGGAGACTACAAATGAAAAAAATCGCTATTATTCTCGTGTGTTTAGGCCTGATTATTACCTCCTGTTCTAAGCCTGCGGAGGAAAAGCCTGCCCAGGCATCAACACAAAACCCTTTTTTCGAAGATTGGGAAACGCCCTTCGGAGTGCCCCCCTTCGACAGGATCGAAGAAGCCCATTACATGCCCGCCTACCTGGAAGGCATGGAACAACACAAAGCGGAGATCGAGGATATCGTGCAAAACAGCGAACCACCATCGTTTTACAACACCGTCGAAGCCTTGGACAGTAGCGGCGCTTCTTTGACCAAAATCGACTTCGTTTTCCAAAACATGACCAGTGCCCACACCAACGAAAAAATCCAGCAAATCGAACAAGAGGTCGCTCCTCTGTTGGCTAAACACGACGATGACATTAACCTCAACGAAGAATTATTCCAGAGAACCAAATCTGTTTATGAACAAAAAGACAGTCTTGACCTGACACCGGAGCAAAGCATGCTGTTGGAAAAAACATACATAGGATTCGTCAGGGGCGGTGCCAACTTGAGCAAAGAAAAAAAAGCCAGATTCCGGGAGATCAACGAAGAAATGTCGGTTCTCTCCGTAAAATTTGCCAAAAATGTCCTGGATGAGACCAACGCCTTTGAAATGGTCCTGGAAGAGGAGGACTTGGCAGGATTGCCCCAATCAGTGATCTCAGCTGCCGCCGAAGCAGCCGAGGAAAAGGGCCACGAGGGAAAATGGGTGATTACTCTGCATAAACCCAGTTTCATTCCTTTCTTGCAGTATTCCGATAAACGCGAACTCCGAGAAAAGGTTTTCAATTCCTTTGCCAACATCGGGAACAATAACAATGAGTACGACAACAAAGCCATCTCCTCAAAAACGGCTGCACTTCGTGTCGAGAGAGCAAGACTTTTGGGATACGATACTCATGCCGATTATATTCTGGAAGAAAACATGGCAAAAAACCCGGCAAATGTCTACAAGCTCCTCCAACAGGTGTGGGAACCAGCCCTAGCCAAGGCCAAAAGGGAGGCCCAACAATTCCAAGCCAAAATCGAAAAAGAGGGAAAAGATTTCCAACTCCAGCCCTGGGATTGGTGGTACTACGCGGAAAAAGTCAAAAAGGCCAAGTATGACCTCGATGACAGTGCCCTAAGGCCCTACTTCAAACTGGAAAATGTCCGGCAAGGAGCATTCGACGTGGCCACCAAACTCTGGGGAATCACCTTCCATTATCTCGAGGATATGCCCATTTACCATAAGGATGTCCGGGTGATGGAGATCAAGGATGCCGATGGTTCCCATATCGGCATTCTTTATATGGACTATTTCCCCAGGGCCAGCAAGCAGGGAGGGGCCTGGATGAGCCCCTACAGAAAACAACACCGGAAAGATGGCAAAAACATCCGACCCGTGATCGTCAATGTGGGAAATTTCACCAAACCTACGGCCGACAAGCCTGCCCTAATCAGTTTTGACGATGCCCTGACTCTTTTCCATGAGTTCGGACACGCCCTCCACGGGCTTCTTACCGACTGCACGTATGAGACCCTCTCAGGAACGGATGTCGCGACGGATTTCGTGGAGCTCCCTTCCCAGATCATGGAAAACTGGGCTTCTGATCCGGAGGTCATTAAGACATACGCCCGGCATTATGAAACCGACGAACCGATCCCGGACGAGTTGATCGCAAAAATCAAAAAGGCCGGGACTTTTAACCAGGGATTTGCCAACGTGGAATACCTGGCTTCCTGCTTCCTGGATATGGACTGGCACACGTTAAAAAATGCCGAAGAGGAAAAGGATTGTGCCGCGTTCGAAAAAGCGTCGATGGAAAAACTCGGCCTGATTCCAGAGATCATCCCCCGCTGGAGAAGCACCTATTTTGGGCACATCTTTGCGAACGGATATTCCTCAGGATATTACAGCTATCTTTGGTCTGAGGTTCTGGATGCAGATGCTTTTCAAGCATTCAAAGAAACCAGCCTATTCGACCAGGAAACAGCGGCCGCGTTCCGGAAAAATATCTTGGAAAAGGGTGGGACGGAAGACCCGATGACCCTGTATCTGCGATTCCGGGGAGCAGCGCCCAAAATCGACTCCTTTTTAAAGCGCGAGGGCCTTAAATAAATTACCTAGATTATTCGGATAGGATCTTTTTTAATTCCTCTTTTAGAGGAGGAATGACCTGGAAAAGGTCGCCGACGATCCCGAAATCCGCCACCTTAAAAATAGGCGCATCCGGGTCTTTGTTCACAGCTACGATGAATTTGGAAGAAGACATTCCTGCCAGATGCTGGATCGCTCCTGAAACACCAAAGGCCATGTAAAGGCTCGGGGAGACCGTCTTTCCTGTTTGTCCCACCTGGTGCTGATGGTCGATCCATTCGGCATCCACAGCGGACCGGGATGCCCCTAATGCAGAATTGGGAAGAACAGAGGTCAACTCCCTTAGCAGATCAAAATTTTCTTGGCCTTTCATCCCTCTGCCGCCGGTGACCACGATGTCAGCCTCTGTTACATCCAGCTCGGCCCCTTCAGCTTTCAGAATTTCGACGACTCTATCCTTGACCTGATCTTCAGGTATGACCACCTCTTTTTTTATCGTTTCGCCTTGGTCCTCCACAGGCGCGGCTAAAGGAAACACATTGGGTCTCAGGGATGCCATTTGAGGGGATGTTTTAAACGTGAAGCTGGCAAAAGCTTTGCCGGCAAATAACGGCCGTTTCACTTCCAGCTTTCCATCCTTAGTTACGGTCTGTATGCAATCTGCAGCCAAGCTCACACCCAGTTCGGCTGCCAATCGTGGAGATAAATCTCTTCCCATAGACGTGGCTGCAAAAAAAATTATCTCCGGCTTTATTTCCTCTATAAGAGAAACAAGGGCCTGCGTGTACCCGGAAGGGGAATAGTGGCTGAGAAGGGCATTTTCAAGAACAAAAACCTTGGAGGCCCTATACCGAAACGCTTCTGGAACAAGCGCATCCACACCGTGTCCCACAAGAACAGCGGTGGTTTCCATCCCCATCTCGTCCCCTCTTCTTCTTGCCTCGGAAAGAGCTTCCAAAGAAGATTTTTTTATCTTGCCATCTCGACATTCCATGTATACCAGTATCATCGTGTTCCTCCTCTCAAATCACCTTGGCATCCTGGCGCAAAAACTCTGCCAGTTTTTTTGCCGCTTCACCTGGATCATCTTCAATGATCTTCCCACTCTCTTTGACAGGAGGGCTTTCCATCTTTGTCAACTCAAGCCCTACTGCAAGTTCCTCCGGCTGAATACCCAGCTCTTCCAGTGTGACAACCGGAATTTCCTTCCTCTTGGCTGCCATTATGCCTTTAAGGGTTTCATATCGGGGTTCGTTTAATCCCTTCTGGGCACTGATAACGGCCGGAAGCATAAAAGTTACCTTTTCCCTCGCTCCCTCTATTTCCCTAAGAGCAGTGCCTGAATTTCCTTCGATTTCCAACTTAGTGACCACGTTCACTTGAGGCAAATCCAACATCGCCGCAACCATGGATGGGACCTGTGCACTATCCGCCCCGACAGATTGTTTGCCAAAAAGGAGCAGATCAAATTCGGTGTACTTGGTCTTCAGCGCTTGAGAAATGATTCTTGCAGTCCGCAATGCATCATAGGTTTCGCCCGCATCATCCTTGATCAGCACAGCCTCATCGGCTCCCATGGCGATACATTTTTTCAAAATCGTCTTCGTCTCATCAGGGCCGGCCGAAAAAACCGTTACCTGGCCTCCCTTCGCTTCTCTGATCTGAAGGGCTTCTTCAACCGCATATTCATCATACGGGCTTAAAACAAAATTCAGCCCTTCTTGGATTATGCTGTTTGTTTCATGGTTTATCTTAATCTTTGATTCCGTATCAGGAACCCTTTTGACAAAAACAAATAAATTCACTGGTTCCTCCTTTAGTTTGTTATCTGTTACTCCTACCCCTCAAATCTCTTGAACACCAGGGCTCCGTTTGTTCCACCAAATCCAAAGGAATTGCTCAGAGCATAATTAATGCTGGCAGGCCGGGCCTTGTTCGGCACATAATCCAGATCACACTCTGGATCCGGAAACTCGTAATTGATCGTGGGGGACATTATTTGGTTTTTAAGACACAGCACTGAGACAGCTGTTTCGAAGCCTCCTGCCGCGCCCAACATATGGCCCGTCATAGATTTTGTAGAGTTTATGCCGATCTTTCGAGCATGATCGCCGAACAATCGTTTGATGGCCAGTGTTTCGATTTTGTCGTTGTGCGGAGTAGACGTACCATGGGCATTGATGTATTCTACCTCATCAGGCACGATCTTAGCATCTTCCAGAGCTCTGTACATCGATTGATAGGCCCCTTCTCCATCCAAGCATGGGGCCGAAACATGATAAGCATCCCCGCTCATACCATACCCTACGATCTCCGCGTATATACGGGCCCCTCGCTTCATAGCAATCTCCAGCTCTTCCAGAACGACGATGCCAGCACCTTCTCCCATCACAAATCCATCCCTCTTGACATCAAAAGGTCGGGAGGCTTTGTGGGGCTCGTCGTTTCTCACTGAAAGGGCACGCATGGAACAAAACCCGGCAAGGCCCAGCGGGGTAATCGGGGCCTCTGCTCCTCCGGCAAGCATGATATCGGCATCACCCCGGGCAATTATCCTGAACGAATCCCCCACAGCATGGGTGCCTGTAGCACATGCCGTGGCTATCGCGGAGTTAGGCCCTCTCGCCTTATGCCTGATGGAAATCTGTCCTGATGCCTCATTGATGATCGAAGAAATCAAAAAGAAGGGAGAAACACGGCTGGGTCCTTTAGTAAGCAATATCTCGTGTTGGTTTTCGATCGCTCCGATCCCTCCAATTCCGGAACCGACATAAACACCTGTTCTGTCCCCTTCTAAAATCTCTTTGTCGATTGCCGCATCATCAACAGCCTGGGCTGCCGCTACGACAGCATACTGGATAAAAGGATCCATCTTACGGGATTCTTTTTTGTCCATGAATTTAAGCGGATCAAAATCCTTGATCTCTCCTGCGATCTGGCTGGAAAAAGCTGACACATCGAATTTGGTAATCGGGCCGATCCCGTTCTCACCTTCTAGCAAAGCCTTCCAATTTCTATCTACACCGAGACCTAGAGGGGAGACTAATCCCAACCCTGTGATCACAACTCTCTTAGAAGAGATTTGCCTGGTGGATAAATCGGGATTATTCATGAAAGGACTTGGGACTTATTTTTTGGAGAGATGGCCTAATACATAATCCAGCGCTTTACCGACGGTGTCCATCTTTTCTGCATCTTCATCGGGAATATCCATTTCGAACTCATCCTCTAATGCCATGACCAGTTCCACGGTATCCAGCGAATCAGCACCCAGATCCTCTGTAAAAGACGCATCCTCGGTTACTTGTTCTTCGCTAATGCTGAGTTTGTCCGAAACAATGGCCTTTACTTTCTTGAGCAATTCTTCCCTTTCCATCTTTTCCTCCTTTTAAAGTATTATCTAAAAAGCGGCTACATGAACATACCGCCGTTTATGTTGATAACCTGGCCCGTTATATATGAAGCCTCGTCGGAAAGAAGAAACCTGACAGCTTGAGCGACTTCATCAGGAGTCCCGAACCTTCCCACGGGAATGACGCCGAGAAACTGCTTCTGGACTTCCTCAGAAAGGCTTTCTGTCATAGCCGTTGCGATGAATCCCGGAGCGACGGCATTGACCGTGATCCCTCGGGATGCTACCTCTCTGGCCAACGATTTTGTGAGTCCGAGAACACCTGCCTTGGAAGCCGAGTAATTCGTTTGCCCGGGGTTCCCGGTCAATCCCACAACAGAAGAAATATTCACGATGCGACCATAACGATTTCTAATCATGTGTCGGATCAAAGCTTTCGAAAAATTGAAAACGCCCTTGAGGTTGACCGCCAAAACCGAATCCCACTCTTCTTCTTTCATCCGCATCAATAAATTGTCCCGAGTGATGCCGGCATTGTTGACAAGATGATGGATCGTTTCATGGTTTTGGATCAATTTTTCTATCAGGGATGTGACCTCGGCTGTATCCGTCACATCCGCCTCATAGGCAAATGTTTTTCCACCTTTGTTCTCGATCTTTCGAGCCACCAAGTCCAGTTTCTGTTTTTGAATATCAACCAGGATTGTCTCCGCCCCATTATGAGCAAGATTCACAGCGATTGCCTCCCCGATCCCCTGTGAGGCTCCTGTAACAATCGATGTTTTCCCTGAAAAATCCATTTTTGTCCTCTAGGTGGCCAATCCCTGTGAAAAACCGATCATCTCGTGTTGGATTTTCTCGACCGCATGGCTGGCCACAAAATCTTTGGCTAATCTGATCGCGTTTTTGACAGCGGTTGGATTGGAGCGGCCATGCCCGACAACACATACGCCATTCAATCCCAATAGAGGTGCGCCTCCGTATTCAGCGTAGTGTAACCTCTTATAAAGCTTCTTCAGGTTTCTCTTCATCAGAAAAAAACCGAGTTTGGAGAAAAAATTCCGCATGACCTCGGTACGGACCATGCTCAAAACCGTTTCGATAACTCCTTCGCTAACTTTCAAGGCAATATTACCAGTGAAACCATCACTGACAATCACATCGGCATTGCCCGAATAGATATCCTTCCCTTCCACGTTGCCTATAAAATTGAGCGATGAGGCTTGGAGTCTTTCAAAAACTTCCTTGATCAAATCGTTCCCCTTGGTTTTTTCTTCACCTATACTCATCAGGGCAATTCGTGGATTTTTGATTTGATAGACATTCTTCATGAAAATATGCCCCATTATGGCAAACTGATGCAGGTCATAAGGCCGACAGTTCACATTGGCTCCGACATCCACTAGAAGTGTCAAACCTTTTAACGCGGGAACAAGAAGAGAAAGAGCGGGTTTCTCGATACCCTGGAGATGGCCCAAAACTCTTCTCGAGATATAAACGACAGCGGCTGTGTTTCCCGTGCTGACAAAAGCATCGGCTTTCCCGTCTTTTACCAATTGTGTCCCCACTCGGATGGAAGAGCGCTTTTTCCTCCGAAAAGAAAGCAATCCTTCCCCCATGCCGATGGCTTCGGCTGCATTGACGATGGCAACGTTTGAGCCTGATGGCGAGGACTTGCCGATCTCTCTTTTAATCAGATCCTCTGCACCAACTAAAAAAACTTCAATTTGGTATTCCTGCGCCGCTTTAATGGCTCCTTCTACCATGATTTTGGGGCCAAAGTCCCCTCCCATGGCGTCTACAGCAACCCGCATTACCCCCTCTTTGTTATTCCTCTGATCCTTCGATCACTTGCCGTCCTTTGTAGTATCCACACTCTGGACAGGCCCGATGAGGCATTTTTGGGCTCCCACAGTTGGAACAAAGGGAAAGGGAAGGGACTTCAATGGCATCATGTGCCCTTCGTTTCTTTTTTCTTGAATGGGAATGTCTTCTCTTTGGATTAGCCATTTACCTTTTGTCTTTCAAAAATATCTTTAATTTCTCGAACCGAGAGTCGGAGTTATTGGTCACACAAGAACAATCCCCGTTGTTTATGTTTTTTCCGCAAACAGGACAAATTCCCTGGCATGCTTCCGCACAAAGGGGTTTAACAGGAAAAGTCAAATTCAACTGCTCTAAAACAACCTCTTTCAAGTCGATCTTCCTGCTGTAATAAAAGGAAGAATTCAGGTCATCACTGCCCAATTCTTCCCTTGCCATTTCCAGCTCTTCTGGAAGATAGACAAGGTCAAAATAAGAATCCACGGGTAACTCATATGGGATAAGACACCGGCTGCAAACAAAGCTGAGGAGCGTTTTGATCTTGCCCTTCAAATAGACTTCTTCACCCACTTTTCTAACGGTAATATCCGCATGCAAAGGAAGGAGGAAAACGGCATCCTCATCGACAATTTCACCATTAAAGAACTCAAAATTCTTGCTAATTTTGAATCCTTCTCTAGGAAGTCTATCAATATCGACTATCATTTTTCTCTCTTTAAAAAAGTTATTCTATTATACCATCCTGCCTTACTTTGTCAATTCTCTGGACCGTCGTTTAGGATGTCAGCTGACAAGCTGAAAAAGATGCCGTTCGGAAACACGCGAGTGACTTGATATTCTTTTTGCAGGTAGTATAATGAAATAAGAAATGGCAGGATATAACACAACAGTCACAAGAAGCGGAATAGACTTTCACGTCCAAACACAGGATAAGGGAAGACCGGCCAATTATGTGGAATCGACTGTATATAAGTCCGGCCAGGTTTTGTCTTCACGGAAGACTTTTTACACTTCTTTTCTCAACAGCCCAGATCTCCGGAATAAAATCAAAACCATCATCGAAGAGCAGCACAACACAATCCTAAAGGAAATCGCAGAAGGCAAGTTCGATCCCCTTTAGCCTGAATTATTCATAAAAAATGCCGATACTTCTTATTATTCCAGCAATATCAGAATATTATCCTGATATTGCTGCAAATAACAACACAAACATTTTCAAGATCGTATCCTTATATTTTCATCGGCATTTTTTGCCTACCAGGCGAGCCGATCTTAATGCATCTGCTTCGTTACAGGGCATTTGCAGTGGATAACCACAGCTGTATACCCTGTGTCTCGCATCTACATCAACCTAGACTCGTGAATAAATCAGGTGAAATGATATATCTCCTACAAACAAAAACACAGAGCTATGAGTAAAAAACGACTGTTTTTGATCGACGGGCATTCTCTTCTTTACCGGGCCTACTATGCCATCCGGCACCTTACGAACTCCCAAGGTTTCCCCACCAATGCCATCTTCGGCTTCCTCAGCATGATGAGAAAACTTCAGGAAAAAGAGAATCCGGCTTATCTCGGAATCGTGTTCGACACAAAGGGCCCGACTTTCCGTCACGAAGCATTCAAAGAGTACAAAGCAAACCGAAAGCCTATGCCAGAAGATTTAGCCGTTCAAATCCCCATTCTAAAAAAAATCCTGAAGGCCATGCACATTCCCATTGTCGAATATGAAAAATACGAAGCAGACGATGTGCTCGGCAGCCTTGCCAAAAAGGCCTCTGTGCAAAAGGTCCACTCCGTCCTCGTCTCCACAGACAAAGACCTCTATCAACTGGTGAACGAGTCAACGACCCTGTACAACCATGCCAAAGAAATTCACATGGACGAAAAAGCTGTCGAAAAACACTTTGGCGTCCCCCCGTCCCAGGTTGTCGATGTCCTTGCTCTCTGGGGTGATCCTTCGGATAACGTTCCTGGCGTCCCAGGTATCGGCGAAAAAACGTCTAAAGCATTGCTCCACCAATTCCGCACTCTCGAAAACCTACTCGAGAACATAGATCAAATCCAGAAGCCTCCCTTGCGGGAAAATATCATAAAACACTTAGACCAACTCCGGCTGAGCCGACAACTGGTTTCCATCGAGCAAAACCTGGATGTTGATCTCGATCTCAAAGCTTTTTCACTCTCTGATCCAAGTTATGAAGATCTGATCCCCCTGCTCCAAGAATTGGAATTTTCCGCCATGCTTTCGGAATACATCGAGAGGCAAGACAACTCCGAAAGAGAATACCATGTCATTTTTCAAGCAGAACAATTGCAAAAGCTTGTTTCCAGGATAAAGAAGATCAAACGTGTTTCTCTAGACACAGAAACGGATAGTCCGTTTCCGACGAGAGCCCGTTTGGTGGGCATGTCCTTTTCCGTCGAGCCTAATCAGGCATTCTACCTACCCCTCAGCCATGATTATGCCGGCGCTCCCGCGCAGCTTTCCAAGGAAAAAGCATTCCGGATCCTTGGCCCGGTTTTATCTGATCCAAGGATCAAAAAGATCGGCCAGAACATCAAGTATGACTTTATCGTGCTCCGAAGAGAAGGATTAGAACTGCGGGGAATCGACCTAGACACCATGGTCCTTTCCTATCTGCTGGAACCAAATTGGGGGAAACACAATCTGGGAAAACTGGCTCTGAGTTACCTTCAGAAGAAAACCATCCCTTACGAGGAAATCGTTGGGAAGGGAAAAAACCAATTGACGATGAACGCAGTGGATATCGAGAGGGTGGTTCCCTATGCTTGTCAGGATGCGGATTTCGCAATGGCGCTTAGTAAACAGCTATGGCCTAGAGTCAAGGAACAAAAACTGGATGGCATCTACAGGGAATATGACCTCCCGTTGATCACGATCCTCGCTGCCATGGAAACCTGGGGAATGAAAATCGAGCCGAACAGATTAAAGGATCTGAGCGAGGAAATCCAGGAATCTCTCGATCGTCGTTCAAGCAGAATTTTCGAAATAAGCGGAGAGGAATTCAACCTCAATTCTCCAGCCCAACTCGCAACCATTCTGTTCGAAAAAATGGGGCTGCCGACTTCTCGAAGGACAAAAAAAACTAAGGGATACTCCACTAGTGTTACCGTTCTCAAGGATCTGGCCCAAAACTTTCCGATCGCCCAGCATGCCCTGGAATACAGGCAATTGGCCAAACTCAAATCCACCTATGCCGATGCTCTTCCACTCCTGATCAATCCCGAAACAGGCAGGATCCATACATCTTACAACCAAACGGTCGCAGCCACCGGAAGGCTTTCCTCTAGCGATCCTAACCTCCAGAATATTCCTGCCCGGGGAGAGTGGGGTCCACGATTTCGCCAAGCCTTTATCCCGGAAAAGGGATATCTTTTTCTCTCCGCCGATTACTCCCAGATCGAGCTTCGGGTTTTGGCGCACCTTTCCGAGGACTCGGGTTTGATCGAAACTTTTTTTACCGATCAAGACATCCATCAAGAGACAGCGGCGCGGGTTTTTGCCAACTCCACAGAGCTTTTTCCAGAGGAACAGCGCAGGCGGGCAAAAATCATCAATTTCAGCATCATCTACGGCGCCACTGCCTTTTCTTTGGCCAGAGAACTGGGGACTTCCAACGCAGAGGCGCAAGCCTTCATCGATCTTTATTACGAAAAATATCCCAAAGTGAAGGAATATTTGGAAAAAAGCGTGACCGACGCCCTCGAGAACGGAGTGGCCACAACCCTTTTCGGAAGAAAAAGGCAGGTTCCGGAGCTAAAACAAAAGGACAGATCTACCCAACAATTCGGGCGGCGGATTGCTCTCAACACCCCGATTCAGGGTACGGCAGCAGACCTGATGAAAAAGGCCATGATCGACATCGGACAGGACATCAAAAACCATGGACTCGGGGCAAAGATGATCCTTCAGGTTCACGACGAGCTTGTGTTTGAGGTACCCAAGTCAGAAGTGGAAATAACAGAAACCCTTGTTAAGGAGAGGATGGAAAACGTTTATCCGTTGAGGGTTCCGCTCAAAGTTCATCTTGGATGGGGCGCCAACTGGGCCGAAGCGAAATAATCGGTATCGTCTTTAACGATTCCTTACTGGAATTCACGGGGGAGAGAAGCAGCTTCAACTCCAAATTGCGATCTCCAAGGTGGATGATATATCCCCCTTCACCAAAAAAACTGGATCGGGGTCCCGCGTAACCAAGTGTTTGTAGGGCCATCCAGGGCTATCTATCGGACGCGTATCCAGCCCTTATTTCCGGACAAGAAGCTGTTGACATTGCAGCAAGAGTGCATTAATTTAGTGATACACAAGAGAAATAGACTCGGATGAAAAAATTCAGCACGAGCGGGCAGGCTAATTGAGTGCAGAAGACTCCTTAAGAGCTCTGTTTGGCGCATTAAAAGTTACCCTAAAAAATGCCTCTTTTTATCATAAAGAACACCCCGCCTTCATAAAATCGGTGGAAGAACTCAAGGAAAAAATCGACAGCCTTTTAGACATCGTCGCTCCAGTAAAGATCGGATTCACTCCGAACGCGGTTTATTTCGATAACAAGTACTGGGAAGAGGACAAGGCTTTCAGAGAGCTTGCCAGAATATTTCACTTCCGGAAAGTGAAAAGCTTGGAAATCAAGAAAGGCTTGGACATTCAAGAATTGATCTCCTTCATAGCCAATTTTCACCTCCCACCTAAAGAGATCTACAAAGAGGGAGGGCTCCAGAATATCTTGAAACAGGAAAAAATATTTCACCTTTCTGTCGAGGAATTGGACTACTCCCAGCTCCTCAAAGGGGAAGGGGAAGAAGTGAAAGATGTCTGGACCTATCTTCTGGATGAAGCCATCGTAAAGCAGAGCACGCAACAAATGGATCAAGTCGCTGAGAGTTTCGAAAAAATTGCGGGCCAGCTGGCTCCCGAAGATTTTGCCGAAAATGAAGAGCTCAACATGAATGTCAACAAACTCATGAGCTACATGAAAAAAGCGCAGGAAGACCGGTTTCATTCCTGCGCCAAGGTTTTGGTCAAGACTTTCGTGAAAAATAAAAAATTGGCTCACGAATCCAAAATGGGAAAGCTCCGGGTCATTTTCGCCGATATCGGCGAAGAAGACTTTGCATCAGTCCTTTGGGAGGAAATCGCCACGGATGCCAGTTTCGATGCCTTGAGTTTCAGCATATTCACCAAGCTGACAGAAAGAGACAAGCAGAATGGGATCGCCTCCAAACTCAAGGCGGAAGCCCAGAAAGATGAGACTCTCTCAGGCTCGAAAGAACTTAGAAACAAGATCAAAGAACTTCTCTCTGGAACGTCAAGCCCGTATGTGTCGGAGATCTATCGGGAAACCCTTTCTTCTCTTCTCCGAGATATCGACATCAAAAAGGAATTACAGTTGAACCGGTCGTTACTGACAAAAAACTACCGGTATACCCTCCTCAATCTTTTTGTTGCAGAGGCCGATGTGGAGATAAAGAAAACCTTTTTGACACACATCCTGGAAGAGTGGGACGAAATAAGAGAGACCGGGGATTTTGAGTTTCTTAAAAATTTGGCGACAACGTTGAAACAGGAGAACGGCGGTTTTTCCTCAGAGACTATTGCCATCAAGACGAACAAGTTGATAACCGATTATGTGGAAAAAGCCGTGCTGAGGGGAGAGTTATCTCCCTACTTCGACTTTTTCATGGACAGCATGGAACACAGTGCCCTCGGTGTTAATGACTATCTCCAGAGGGTCTTCTCAGAAAATAAAATAACTCCTTTTATTCTTCAGTTTTTTTTCCGGTTTTTTTCCGATAGCATGCTGTATTTTTTGATAAATCTTGAAGAAAAATCCTCGGATAACCGATTTCTTGACCGAATGACCGAAAGCGTCAAGCTGATAGATTCTCCCTTATCTCTAGAGATTTTGAAGACGATCTATCCTCTGGGGAACAACACCGTGAAAACCAAGGTTTTAAGGGCGATGCAGAAGCTCTCTTCCCAGGATGAAACATTTCTTATGCCGATTCTGCAAAAAGGGAGCCTTGTGCACAAAAAAGAGGCCTTGATAACCCTCGTGAAACATCAGGAGACAAGAAAAAGAGCCTTGGATGCCCTTTTCTCCATCTCCTCCCCGTTTGGTCTCAAAAACAAAACCCTCAGAAGAAACATCCAATTGGTAGGAGACACTTCAATCCAGGAAGCCCGTGACCATATTTTCGCTTTGGGCCAAAAAAAAGACCTCTGGCACAGGAAGGTCCGCAAAGAAGCCAGGAAAGTCTTGGAGAAACTCGATGGTCGAAAAGATTAAAATTGCCCTTCTCAACTTGAGTTCAGCCATCCAGGCAGGAAAGATCTATTCGAAAGACCACCCGAGCTTTCAGGAATTTATCATCCGAGCCTTCAAAGCTCTCCACGAAGTCCTGCCCCGTAAAAAAGAACTCGTCATCGGGATCGTCGAAGACGAGCTGGCCTGGGAAGGAGAGATCTTTTTCTCTCTGAGCCAGAAACTGAACGCCCTTGTCCAGTACCTTCAAGAAAAGAATATCGAGCGGATTGTATTCCTGCCTGATCTTACTGAAGAAGAGCTGTCCAGCTTTGTCATGTTTTTGATCGACAGGGAAAAAAAGGGAGCGGCAGATGCCCCTGAATATCTTACGGCTCTTGGGGTCAGAAATATCCGTGCCGGAAAAATTAGAGCCCTTGCCACGCAACATGAGGTAGCCGAGGATGCGTCTACGGCAAAAAAGAAGCGGAAAAACAAAACGGTCCGGAATGTTTCTCGGGTCATCGAAAACGTGCTCAACGAGGATGATGTCGATTATTTGGAGCTAAAATTTAACGTGCTCAATTATATGGAAGATTATTTGGGAAGGCGTCAGGAGATGGTTGATCTAGTATCCATAAAGAAAAAAGACCTGACCACTTTCCTCCACCTGTTGAACGTATCCATTATCTGCATGTTCATATCATCAAAGCTAGGTTATTCCCAAGAGGATGTTCTGGACCTCGGGATCGCCGGGCTTTTCCACGATATCGGAAAACTCGCTATTTCCCGAAGAATCTTGAAAAAGTCAACCAAATTGAAAGAAGATGAATTCTACAAGATGAAACATCACACCACCCGAGGAGCGGAAATATTGGTGAAATACACGGATGCGGTAGGAAAACTTCCTGTCGTCGTGGCATATGAACACCATCTCAGACATGACATGAAGGGATATCCCCGCCTTACCCATCCTCGCAAGCCCCATACGGCTTCGATGATTGTCTCGATGTGTGACGTTTATGATGCCCTCGCGCAAAAAAGATCATACAAAAAAGATTTTCCGCCAAAAAAGATCTATGACATCATGATGGATGGCAAAGGGACCTCTTTCGAACCAGAGCTTCTCGAGTCCTTTTATCGCGTGCTGGGTGTCTGGCCGATAGGGACGATCGTTTCTCTCAGCAACAAGAGAATCGCCATCGTCAGGAAGACAAACGAAAAAGACATTTTCAATCCTGTTGTCGAAGTCATCCACCCCAAAAAAAGCCGCGAAGTTATCGACCTGTCGGAAGAAACAACCAAACTTAGAGTCACAAGATCTTTGAATCCTTTCAAGGAAGGAAAAAAATACCTCGAGCTGATCGAAAGCCAAGTATAGGCTCTCAGATAAGCTGGATTCATGAGGGCTTGCCTTAAACATGGTCTATGCGTAAAATTAACCTTTTTTTTGAGGAAAAAATGAAAAAAATCGTCGTTCCTGCCGTCATTGCCAAAAGTCAGGAGGAATTGGATGGAATCCTCGAAAAAATATCCGGCAATGCCGATCTGGTCCAACTGGATATCATGGACGGGCATTTTGTCCCAAATCAGTCGCTGGATTTCGAATTCCAATTGCCCCGAGGAAAATGCATATACGAAGCCCACCTGATGGTGAACGATCCCGACAAATGGATAAAATCTTTCGGAAAAAGGATGGACACCATCATCGCCCATTTTGAGTCCCCAACCACTTCCCCTAGCACCATCAAATTGATAAAAAGTATTGGAAAAAAAGCTGCCCTGGCCTTGAATCCTGAAACGATAATCGAGCAGATCGCCGATTATCTCGATGACCTCGACCAAGTTTTGATCATGACCGTGAATCCCGGGTTTTACGGAAGCCCCTTCCTTCCAGAGATCATGGCAAAAATCACAAAACTGCGACAGATAAGGCCTGAACTGGACATCGAAGTGGATGGAGGGATCAAACCGGAAACTATCGCAATGGTCGACCAGGCGGGAGCAAACTTGTTTGTCTCCGGGTCCTATCTTGTCAAATCGGACAACATGCGGGAACGAATAGATATCTTGTATAGAATGATACAGGATGTGGAGTTGCCGGCCTGAAAAAACATGAAAAGCCAACTTACCCTTAACCTCGGGAAGTTTCAAGATTCGGTGGACCAAAGACTGGATCGATGGGAGGCACAGCACTTTGCCCGCAGGATTTGGTCGAAGGATCCTTCTCTCTGGCATTCTGAGCCACTACCGGAGATTACCAACCGATTGGGATGGCTTGCGCTGCCTGAGAGGATGCAGGATAGATGTGAGAATATCCTTTCGTTCGCCCATCAAATCAAAGAAGAAGGGTTTTGCCACGTTCTTCTTCTAGGAATGGGGGGATCGAGCCTGGCTCCGGAGGTTTTTCAGAAGACCTTTGGCAATGCTCCAGGCTATCCGGAGCTTTTTGTTCTTGACAGTACCCATCCGGCGGCTATCCTAGCCGTGGAGAATAAGCTGGACCTCGCACACACCCTGGTTTTGGTCTCGAGCAAATCAGGCACCACGCTCGAAACATTATCCCTGTTCCGGTATTTTTGGGATCGGGTAAACGATAATCACGACAAGCCCGGTCGTCGCTTTGTCGCGATCACAGATGCTGACTCGTCTCTTGCACGGCTAGCAAAAGAGAAAAAGTTCCGAAAGACATTCCTTTCGTCCTCCGACGTGGGCGGGCGTTATTCGGCATTCACAGAGTTTGGGCTCGTTCCTGCAGCCTCGATCGGACTGGACATTCAGAAGCTCCTCGATAAGGGACGGGTCGCTTCAGAGAACAGCCTTCCTCCTGGGGCAGAACAAAAGTCGCCTGGCTTCATTTTAGGTGCAGCCCTAGGAGAACTGGCCCAACACAGAGACAAACTCACCATCTGGACAACCTCTTCTCTCGGAAGCGTTCCAGCCTGGTTGGAACAGCTCCTCGCCGAAAGCACCGGGAAACAAGGAAAAGGGATCGTACCGATCGTGGAAGAACCGTTTGTCCCGATGGAAATCTACGGCCAGGATAGAGTTTTTGTCGGTCTTTTTTTGGAAGAAGAGCATAGTCCCGAATTGGAAAGGCGTTTCCTCGAACTTGAAGCTTCGGGTCATCCCACGATCCGAGTCGTTTTGAAAGAAAAGCTCGACTTAGGGCTGGAGCTCTTCCACTGGGAACTTGCCACAGCCTCTGCCGGAGCGGTGCTCGGTATCCACCCCTTCAACCAGCCGGACGTGCAGCTGGCCAAAGATTTGACCCGGTCAGCCATGGAAAAGAGCAAAGAAACAACGGAAACAGTCAACGAACCTTTCGACGGCGTCTCGATTGGAGAGGAAAAGGCATGTGCAACCGCGATCAAAGGTTTGTTCTCAAAAGCCATGCCCGGTGATTACGTCGCTGTGCAAGCTTACCTCCCGCCCACCCCAGAAATCACGCTAGCTCTTCAGAACGTGAGAAACGCGCTTTTAAAACGTACCCGTTTGGCAACAACTCTTGGATTCGGCCCGCGTTTCCTCCACTCGACCGGGCAGCTCCACAAAGGAGGGCCAAACACCGTTTTCGCCATTCAGGTTGTCGATGAGCCGGAACAGGACTTGCCCGTCCCGGAAACAGACTATACATTTGCCACCTTGATCGAAGCCCAGGCTATGGGGGATTACCGCGCTCTCCAACAGAGAGAAAGGAAGGTGCTTCGGATCACCCTCGGGCAGAATGTCCTCGACGGCTTGCAAAAGCTGGAAGATTTTTTTATCGACGACGAATGACCACTGTCCTTTTTTACTTTTCCATGGCTTTACGGAATGCTATGAGCTCGAAAGGATTGGAAATCGGGGAGAAAAAAGGTAGACTAATATCCGTCTGGAAGAATACAAATGCCCGATTACGGTAATTACGATTTTCCTCCGTTTCGTCCTCCAAACGAGGCCCAAAGCGCTCTCATCCGAATAACGCGAGGATGTCCCTGGAACCGGTGCACATTTTGCGCAATGTACAAACATCTGGCGTTCGAACGAAAGCCCCTCGAGGAGCTCAAGCGAGATGTGCTGGTAGCCAGGAAGATTTTCGGGAAAGCCACGACCATTTTCCTCGGGGATAGCGACAACCTTGTCCATAAGGACCTACCGGAGATCGTCGCTTTTATCCGGAAAACATTCCCAGAAGTCCAAAGGATAACATCCTATTCCCGCGCTAAAACTATCCTCAGAAACAAGATGGATTTTTTGGTGGCTTCAAGACGGGCCGGATTAGATCGCCTTCACCTAGGTTTGGAATCGGGCGATCCCATCATTCTTGAACGGCTGTGCAAAGGCGCCACTCCAGAGCAAATGGCAAACGGAGGGCAAAAAGCCAAAAAAGCAGGATTTGAAATTTCTTTTTATCTCCTCAGCGGGGCTGGAGGGAAAGACCGGTGGAAAGAACATGCAGCAGAAAGCGCACGGGTCCTGAATTTGGCCAGGCCAGATTTTATTCGCATGAGGACACTAACCGTTCAGCACGGAACTCCTCTAGATGACCAGCTCAGACAGGGCGAGTTCGAGCTAACCCCGCCGCGGGAAAGACTCAAAGAAGTGGAGATGTTTTTGGAAAACCTGGATCTAGAAAACTGTTATTTGGCCAGCGACCACCTGACCAACTACCTGTGGGCAGGACAAAATATAATCTACAGCGGAGTCGCCGGAGACCTTCCCAGAGGCAAACCCGCAATGCTCGAAGAAGTGAGGCGCGCCATCACGGCCATCCAAACCTCTCCTTTGCCGGTCAAGGATTCCAACCAGCTCTACAGGGAAGGCGTTTTATATGGATTATAAACTCGCAGGATATGGGCAAAAAAAAATCAAAGCGCTTTCTGGTAAACGCGGTACTTTTTGTATAACTTCCCTCCCATCTTTGTCATCTCAGCACGGATCTTCACATTGGATTCCAGTTCATGGTGGGTGTCCATCACTTCAAATCCCGCCTTTTGTGCAGACATGATCATCCCGACCCCCATCAAAACGTCCAACCCGCGCCCCCGATAGGATTCCTTGACGGCACCGAGTAATAAATCCAGCTGCTTTGTTTTTTTGGCGGCACGGAGAATCTTCAGAAATCCGAAAGGCAATAATTTCCCTCTGGCTTTTTTGATTCCAGCGGTCATATCCGGAATGCCGACGACGAATGCCACGGTCTCCCCGTTTTTCGTGATGACCTTGACAAATCGCGGGTCCAGGACCGGCAAATATCGTTTGGCCAAGTCCATCATTTCCTGCTTGTCCAGCGGAGTGTATCCATAAATGTTGCTTTCGGTGTAACACTCGTTCATAAGATCAAGGACAGGGATAATCCAGGGTTTGATCTTCCTTTTTTTGCGGAGCTCGATGAGCTCGAAATTCCCCTTTCTTTTTACCCGCTCAAGGATTTTTTTGTAAAACTCCGGTATTTCCTTGGGCACGGGCAGCTTGTAGACAAAATAATCCACATCTTTGTCGTATCCCATTTTTTCGATCATCCGGGGCATCCAATCGAAATTGTGGTAGGTCGCGATGGTTGCATGGTGTTGGAAACCCTCGATCATAAAACCCTCGGGATCCTGATCTGTGAATCCGTAGGGTCCGATCATTTTCGTCATTCCTTTTTCCCGGGCCCAATCCTCTACGGCTTGCAAAAGAGTGATGGTGACTTCTTCGTCTTCCCAGGTCTCTAAATATCCGAATCGAGCGGTTTTTTCTATCTTGTATTCGTTGTACCTTGAGTTGATAATCCCCATAATACGGCCAACGACATCGTCTCCTTTATACGCAAGTAACAGGATCGTATCGCTGTAAGAAAAGGCCTTGTTTTTTTTAGCATCGAAATAGGTCCATTCATCCATATAAATGGGATGGGTCCAAGTTTCATGATCCGCATGGATTTTTTCGGGAAGATATATGAATTTTTTTAAATCCTTTCGAGATTTGACTTCCTTGATAGCTACTTTCATTTTTTTGTTTTAACCCCTTAATCAAATATATGCACCCTACAGTTTATCTTATATTACACGATAAAAATCAAACAATATCTTACATTCCCCTGTTGGACATTTTTCCACAGGACGGTTGACATCACCTAGGCAGATTAATAAACTCTAAAATCATATAGTTTTGTGATCCGTTTCATAAATGAAAACCAAAACATTCCCCCGCGGAATTCATCCTCCCGAAGGCAAAGAATCGACAGACGAAAAAAGACTGGAGTTCTTGTCACCTCCGGAAAAAGTTGTTGTCCCGCTGCATCAACATTTTGGAAATCCTGCAGAGCCGCTGGTTAAAAAAGGAGAAGAGGTCTTTCTTGGGCAGAAAATCGGTGAGGCAACATCCTTGTTCTCCGCTAGCGTGCATGCCAGTGTATCCGGGAAAGTTCTGTCCGTTGACGGCCATAACCATCCCCTCGGAAAGCCTGTTCTCTCCGTAACTCTTGCCAATGATGGCGAGGACCGTATGCATCCAGAATGGAAGGAAACAGAGGATCCCTTTGCCCTCGAACCCGACCAAATCCGTAAAAAAGTCAAGGATGCGGGGATCGTCGGGTTAGGAGGAGCCGCATTCCCCACCGCCGTCAAGATAACACCTCCTAAGGATAAATCCATAGACACGGTGATCATAAACGGGTGTGAGTGTGAACCCATTTTGACGGCCGATTATCGCCTGATGATGGAGTACCCGGATGAGATCCTCAAGGGTGCCGAACTCGTGCGGATCGCCACGGGAGCCGACCGAATCCTGGTGGGCATCGAGGACAACAAAAAAAAAGCTTTCGACCTCCTCCAGCAAAAGGCCGCACCATACTCCGCCGATGTCTTCCTGGTGAAAACCAAGTACCCCCAAGGGGCTGAAAAAAACCTGATCTATGCGCTACTCGGCAGGGAGGTTCCGAGGGGAGGGCTTCCGTTCGACGTGGGCGTGGTCGTCCAGAATGTAGGGACTGCCAAAGCCGTGTGGGACGCGGTCAAAACAGGAAAGCCGCTGTACGAGAGAGCTCTCACGGTTTCCGGAGACGGTGTCAAGGAGCCCAAGAATCTCATCGTACGTATAGGGACACCGTTCCAGGCCGTGACAGACTGCTGTGGCGGCCTCAGCGAAGATGTAAATATGATAATCATGGGAGGCCCGATGATGGGCCTTTCCCAATGGGCTTTGGATGTTCCGGTTATCAAAGGGACTTCCGGGATCCTGGCCTGGGCATCACCAAAACCAATCACGGAATTCTCCTGTATCCGGTGCGGCCGGTGTGTTGAGCACTGTCCGATGGGCCTTGTGCCTACGCAACTCATGAAATATGCTCGGTACGAACAACTCTCCGATGCCGAAAACTGGGGCGCGCTCGATTGTGTAGAGTGCGGCAGTTGTCAGTACAGCTGCCCGGCAAATATCCCTCTGGTCCATTGGATACGATTGGGAAAGAGCCAAATTATGAGCCAAAAACGAAAAAAGAGTGCCTAGTGACAGAAAAAGCGTTTATCATTCAATCATCCCCCCATTTCCAGGACAAGGATTCTGTTCCCAAAATTATGTTTATGGTTATCATCGCCCTTTTGCCAGCCATTGCGGCCTCCGTGTATTTTTTCAGGCTGAGGGCTATCGGCCTGTACGTTTCTTGCTTGGTGGCATGCTTTATGACAGAAGCGATTTTTCTCTGGGTTCGGAAAAAACCCTTTCAATCTCTGTGGGATGGATCTGTTGTGATAACCGGATTGCTTCTAGCCATGACATTGCCTCCCACGTTATCCTTGGAGCTTGCTGTCATCGGCTCGGTCGTGGCGGTGGCTATAGGAAAGCATGTTTTTGGAGGTCTGGGACATAACATATTCAATCCTGCCTTAGTCGGAAGGGCCTTCCTGCAAACAGCCTTTCCGGTAGCTATGACCACGTGGCTCCCACCGGCAACACTGGCCGTGGACACCGCAACTTATGCCACGCCTTTGGGTAACCTCAAGTTCCAGGAGGCTGTGGTTCAGGGGACGTTAACTCCGATCAAACAGCTTTTTTGGGGAAATACCGGGGGGTGTATCGGAGAAACGTCTGCCATCGCTCTGCTCCTCGGCGCACTACTTCTGCTTACTAAAAAAACGATCGACTGGCGCATTCCCGCCGGAATCCTCCTCACCTTGACCGCTTTCACCGGGATCTTTTGGCTTGCCGATCCAGATAGATACGCCTCTCCTGCATTTCACATTCTCGCAGGGGGCCTTTTGATCGGAGCCTTTTACATGGCCACCGATATGGTTACTTCTCCAATTTATTCCAAAGCCACATGGATATACGCCCTGGGCATCGGGATCATGGTCGGATTGGTCCGCCTGTTCGGAGGGTTTTCCGAAGGGGTGATGTATTCCATCCTGTTCATGAACACGTTAGTTCCGCTTTTGAATCGAACCTTCCGGCCGCGCATTTTCGGAGAAAGGAGGAAAACGTCATGAGCCTTTCTGCCAGAATGATCCTTGTCCTCACTTTGGTCGGTCTGATTTCCGGAGGGTTTTTGGCCGGCGTGGCAGCACTGACCAAAGAAAGAATCGCTTTGAATGTGCAGGCAGAAATCGAGGAGGCTATCAAGGAGGTCGTTGATGACGCAGCCATCAACCAGGTTGTGCATGAAGAGAAAGACCTCTTGATCTACCGGGAGTTGGAAGAGGCCGGCGAGCTCGTCGGATATGCAGTCCAAGCCACAGGAGTTGGCTTCCAGGATAAGATTACGCTGATGTTCGGATTGGATGCTTCTCTTAAAGAAATCACAGGTTTGACCATCATCGACCAGAAAGAAACGCCCGGCCTGGGCGCAAAAATAGAGGATTGGGAGGCCTTCCTGCAATTTTGGGAAAACAGGGATGCAGCCGGACAGCTTGCCCTGCGCAAACCGCCGGCAAGCACGATAGACGAGCTCTTACCGACTGAAATAAACACTATCACAGCGGCAACCATCTCTTCGAAAAAAGTATTGGAAATCGTCAACCTCTCGTTGGAGAGAGTGCGAGAACTCATCAAACAGGGCAAAATGAACCCCAAGGAAAATGATGGCAACTAAAAGCATTAAAGCGGAATATCTGAAAGGGCTTTGGGACGAGAACCCCGTATTCCGGCAGCTCCTCGGCATGTGCCCGACGCTTGCAGTCACAGGAACCGTCATCACCGGTATCGCAATGGGGCTGGCCACCGCCTTCGTGCTAATTCTCAGCTCGCTCGTGGTGGCGTCCATCAAAAAGCTCATTCCTGCTCAGGTCCGCATCGCTTCCTACATCGTTGTCATCGCCAGCTTCGTGACCATCGCCGACCAGGTCTTGAAGGCTTATTTTTATCCCATTTCCGAAGCCCTGGGTCCTTATGTCCCGCTGATCGTGGTCAATTGTATCATCCTCGGTCGGCAAGAAGCCTTTTCATCGAAAAATTCTGTCGGTCGGTCGCTTATCGATGCCCTTGGCATGAGCTCCGGATTCATCCTGGCCCTTCTTGTATTGAGCAGCATAAGAGAAATCCTGGGGGCCGGGACTTTTTTTGGGTACCAGGTCATGGGTTCCTGGTTCAAGCCCTGGATAATCATGATACTTCCTGCCGGCGCTTTTATCACGCTGGGAATTCTTCTCGGGATCGCCCTTCTGATCGAAAGCAAAACCAAGAGGAGCAAAAAGTGGAATTGGTAGCCATCTTCATATCGGCAGTGCTCGTTCAGAACTTCGTGTTGTATTACTTTCTGGGCATTTGCCCCTTCCTCGGCGTGAGCAAAAAAATAGATTCGGCCGTTTCCATGGGCCTAGCTGTCACTTTTGTCATGACCATAACCGCAGTCGTTTCCTGGTTGATCAACAACTTGATCCTGATTCCCTATGATTTGGAATATCTCCAGATCGTCTCTTTCATCCTCGTGATCGCCTCGCTTGTGCAGCTCGTCGAAATGTTCATCCGAAAAATCAGCCCACCCCTCTACCAGGCCTTGGGAATATATCTTCCGCTGATCACGACCAACTGTGCCATCATGGGCCTTGCCCTGATTGCGGCGCTCAACGAATACAGTTTTGCGGAAACGGTTATTTTTGGATTCGGGTCCGGAATCGGATTCACCCTTGCCATCGTATTAATGGCCGGGATAAGAGAGCAGCTGGATCTGGCCGATGTCCCTGAACCCCTCAAGGGTGCTGGTATCGCTCTTATCGTTGCAGGGATCATGGCCCTGGCCTTTAACGGATTCATAGGTATGCTGACATGACAGAACTTTTAATCCCGATTTTAACCATGACAGCTCTTGGGTTCCTGTTTTCCTCGGGGCTGGTCCTGGCCTACAAAAAGTTGCGGGTGGAAGAGGACCCGAAAATTGAAAAGGTTTCTGAAGCTCTTCCGCAGGCCAACTGCGGCGCATGCGGATTTTCCGGTTGCCGGGCATTTGCCGAAGCCGTGGTTAGCGGAGAAGCAGAGGCAAGCGGATGTCCTGTGGGCGGGGAAGACGTGGCCCAAGAGGTGGCCGCGATTTTGGGTGTGGAAGCAGGAGAAATCATCAAAAAAGTGGCTCGCCTCCACTGCCGCGGAACTCACCAAGCGGCAAAGGACAGGGGATTTTATCTTGGGCTATCGACTTGTTATGCTTCCCACATCCTGGGAGGGAACAAACAGTGTTCTTATGGGTGCATGGGATACGGAGATTGTGTCCGAGCTTGCTTGTTCGACGCCATGTACATGGGAGAAGAAGGGCTTCCGATCATCAATGAAGACAAGTGCACGGCCTGTGGCAAATGCGTGGATGCTTGCCCGAGAAATATCCTCGAGCTGCACCCTCTTTCCCAGAACATCATAGTTTTTTGTCGGTCAGAGGACCGGGGGCCGACGGCCCGGAAGGTCTGCAAAAACGCCTGCATCGCTTGCGGAATATGCGTGCGGGCCTGCCCTGATGCCATCGTGCTCGAAAAAAATCTGGCGGTAATCACCGATTACAAAAAAATAGACCCGGAGAAATTTCCGGAAATCGAAAAATGCCCGACCGATTCCATTGGGCGGTTGAAGGTGGAGAATGACGGATAACGGATTGGTCATCGCGACGCGAAAGAACATCGCAGAAGTCGAAGTCAACTGCTTTGATGGGTGCCACGATTGCACGGCCCGTAGTCTTTGTATCGGAAACAAGCAAAATAAGGGCCGGCTGTCCGTCAAGAATCCCCTTGATGCCATGCCGGGAGATATGGTGAAAATCCAAATTCCCGAGGACCGCTACAGCCAGGCCCTGACCATACTCTTTGGAGGGCTTTTGCTGGCGCTCCTTCTCGGAATGGGGGGAGGATACCTGATGTCTTTGCTATTCACCTTCCCCTCATCTTTAGCCAGCTTTATTGGTCTTGCAGCCGGATTGATTTTCGGAGGACTCGTCCTCTCTCGAGTATTCCGGCAAAAAAACAAAGAACAGCTTTATCCTGTAATTGTTGATATAATAAAAAAAGGAGATTGTTATGAATCGGCGTAATTTTTTTAAAACAATTATGGCTGCTCCCTTATTAGCCCCTTTTCTTCTAGCTTCCAAATCTTCCCAAATCGATGAACTCTTTTTGATCTCAGACAGACCGGAAATCTTTCTTCCCACCATACTCGAAGAGTTGGGAAATCGGAACAACGGTTATGGGCGGAGCTACTCTGTGTTCAAAACGCATCCTCAGGAAAAAATCATCTCGCAAGCTTTGAAGGCATCCGGCTGGACGCAGGCGTTTCCGCATCAAAAGGCCGATCTGACAATTTCCTTCCGTCCTCTTCAGCATCCGATGCCACCATCGTTCACTCTGATCAGGGCTAGCCAAATCTGGGATATCCGCACCAAAGAGCTTTTCTCCCTCTGGCAGGAAATGAATGAGAAACACCCTCCCTCATCTTGCTTGACCATTACAACCTTGCATGCCAAACAGCCAGACAATTCTCCAGGAACTTCCCTCCGCATTTACATGAACGGAAGGGTGGTCGAAGAGGCTTCATTAAAAACAGATCGAGTAAAGAACTATTGGGCCAAACAAGGGAAAGTCATGGTGAAAATCGAACAGGGAAAAGTTTTTGTCCCATCCTCTTCATGCCGTCATAAAATATGCTGTTCCGTCCCTCCCATTTCTGTCCCCGGAGCCCGCATCGTGTGCGCGCCCAACCATTTCCTCCTGGAAATCCAGGGACCTAGGTCGATCGATACAATCATCGGCTAACCAACCTGGAGTATATAGGCGCCAATCTCACAACATCGACTTCGTTGCAGCAATCTTGACGCCTATATACTCCAGGTTACTTCACACAAGAATTCAAAGTGGCATGAAGTTCTTGCCTTAAATGGATAATAACGAAACCTCCTTCCCACTCATAAATATGGGTATGCCCGTAAGGTAAAAGCCACCGATTGCGAATTAAATAGAATAAAAATATTATTATTTTGTCAATAACGTTCCTGGATTATTTACACGTCAAGATTGCTGCACCGGCAAGGAAGTGATTCATGATGCTGTATTGTAATACTGGGAATGGATTACAACGCAGCCGGTGTAGTGAGATTGGCGTGTAATAATTCAGGAAATTTCTTTTATGTAGATGTTTTTGAAGTATACCGGCGACCGGCTGTCGTGATTCTGCAGCCCGATATATCCTTCTCTAGCAACATCTCTCACTTTCCCTCTGGGTTCAGTGTCCCAATCCAGGACAAGAACATCGTTCAGCTCGACTTTGATACGGTTCCCGACGAAAGAGATCTTGAAATGGTTCCACTCCCCGGCAGGATGGAACGCGTCTTTCATAGGAGCTTCTGCATCATAGGCCGCTCCCGTCTTATGGATACCCCTGCCGGCTGGGTTTATCTGAATTTCGAAGGAGTGATAGATATAATCGTCGCTTACCGGAATTTCAGGGACCCGGAGGAAAATCCCGGAATTCGTGAACTTGTCCGCACATTTATAATCCAATTCGAGGATGAAATCTTTGTGCTTTTTTGCCGCGTACCAGAGAAGCCCCATCCCGCCTTGACCCTTCAGCACGCCTGTCCTTTCATCCAGCTCAAAATATCCGGGCCCGTAATGGTTCCATCCGTGTTTGGAATATCCCCGATACCCGCGCCTTAAAATTTGTTCGTGATCCTGGTAGTACGTAATGCTTTTGATGTATTCCAGCCCTTTTCGGATCGAGGGAGACGGATTCTGCGCTTCCTCTTCTCTCTCGTATTCAATCGTGAGAAAGCCCGCATAGCCCTGGATTGTCAGTTCAGCCAGGATGTCATTAATATTCGCCTTCCCCTGGCCAAAGGGAACGTCATAAGCCTCTTTGATACCGAACTCATTCAGATCTGTGAAATGAACATCCTGGATGCGCCCTTTAAGCGCACTCAAGCCCTCGACGGGTTGCACCCCCGAACGCATCCAATGCCCCGTGTCCGCACATGCCCCGATTCTCGGATCAAGTCCGCCAACATGAAAAAGCACCGTTTCGGGCTGGGCAAATTTTGATGGCGCAGGATGATTGTGAATCGCAATAGCGATCCTGTACTCCTTGACCATCTTTTCTATGAGAGAGTAGTCATCATAATCCGGCTCGGTCAGGATTGTCCGGATGCTCATTTTTTTGGCAAACTCGAAAACCTTTCGCATGCTTTTTTCGTTGTTTTCGAAGCCGACGACCCCATAACTTACCAGGGTCAAGCCCGTTTCCCCCAATTTTTTTTTGATGCGATCGATTTGTTCATCCGTCAGGTTGTGGTCAAATGTCACATTCGGATTTTCCTTGTCAAGAATTTGTCCCGGATAAGGCTGAACGTACTCAATCCCCAATTCTTTTATCTTGTCAAGTGTTTCAAAAAAGGAGAACTTTCGGAATGTGTAGCACTGCACAGCAAAAGGGAATTTTTTGATGCGAACACCTTCATATCTCGAGCTTAAAGCAACTTTTTCTTTTTCCGTTTCTGCGATCTTGTTTCCAGACTTCTGAGGCGAAACAAAGGCCGCAAAAATAAAAAAGGCCCCAAGGAAAATGGTCGCCAATAAAATTATTCTTTTTTTCATGGTTTCTCCTCTATCGATTGATTATCTATCCTGGATTATTCACGAGCCCGAGAATCATCCTGATTTGCGCGGATTCCATTCCCCTTTGGCCACAGCCGGAATAAAGGAATCGAGCCCTAGCGGGGGAAATGGGACGGTTTTCTCCTGCTCCGCGCTCATGTAGGCTGTCATCAGGAGTTCTGTGACATTGACGCCGTCTGAAAAATTCTCCTCGGGACGTTTTCCCGCAAGAAAAGACTGCACCATATGCCTGTTTTCTGCGATGTACCCGTATTCCGTCTCTTCGCTGCCCACCACCGGCATAAGCCCCACCTCTGCGTTTTGCTTCTCCACCAAATCCTCGCCCGCCTCTCCCCTGACATTCCGGCTGAAGAACACCTTCAGGCCCGAATCCAAAGAGTTGACGATCACAGAATACTCGGGGCCCAAAAGCTCCATCGTAAGCCTTAGCCCTGCTCCCACATAGGCCCAGGATGTGGTTGTCTCAACCACCAGCTTCTCCCCGTTTTCATCCCTGTACTCGATCATGGATCGGGCGAAATCTTCGGCCGGTCTGTTGATGTAATCTGTCTGGCCCCCGCTCCGGTCGGATAATATTTTGGCGTAATACGGGTTTTGCCATTTCAAACAATCGGTGTAGGCCGTTACCTTTATCGGCGTAAGCACACTCCGGTCTGCGCCTGGAGGCGTCAGCATGAAACGGGCTTCTTCCACCGAGTGACACATCATGTCATTGAGCACGCCACCACCTTGGAGTCCACCTTCCCAGAACCACGGCATGTGGGGTCCGCTATGTTCCTCTGCCGCTCGGGCCAGATAAGGGCGTCCGGTTAGGCTCGCACCCCGAGCCCAGGCAATTTCTTTCCCCCGAACGATAGCCGGCGCGAACACCTGATTCTCCAGATAGCCGTCCAGAAGTTGTGCTCTTCGAGAAAGCTCCAGCACCTTTTTGGCTTCGGCCACATTCCTCCCGAGAGGTTTTTCACAAGCTATCCCGATCATCTCGCCCTTCCCGGATTCCAACGCGTGGACAATTTCTTCCATCACCTCTATCCTGGTAAAATTCGGGGCACATATCCAGAGAGCATCGATGTGGGGGTCGGCAATCATGTCCGTAATCGTTCGATAGCTGTTGGCCTCTCCGACATTCAACTCTCTAGCCAGGGCTGCCGCTTCCTCTGCTGTCTTATCTTTGCCGACAACACCCAGGATGTCGGCATCCCGCACACCGACCCAAGAGCGGATGTGGAATCTAGCGATGAATCCTCCTCCGATGATGCCGATACCAATTCTTTTTTTCCGCATATTTGCCTCACTTTTTAATGTTGCACAACCTTAATATCTCATATCCAAATTCTATGGAATCTTGATATTTTATCCGTTTTCCTGTGTCTGTACAGGTCGATCATCCTTCACAAACAGCAGAAACGCGACAGCACACAGAACAGTCAAGAAACAAGGCACGACAAAAACGTGGGTCCAATTCGTGACGGCATCTGTCGTGAAAAGATCCCGGATCCATCCGGCAAAAAGGCTCCCGATGTAACTCCCGATGCCATAGGTGATCAGCATGATGAAGCTCTGTGCTGAGTGCCGAATATCCCTCGGAGCGATCGTGTCCACATAGATAAAAGCAGCCGCAAAGAAAAAAACAAAACAGAAACCATGGAGGCTCAACGAAGCGATCACTAGCCAGGATGGTTGGCCAATGGCAAAGATGATATACCGAATGGGCCAGGCCAACACCCCGAGGACGAGGATGTTTCTGATGCCGATCTTAGAGATGAAATAAGGTAATAGTATGGCCAAAACAAAAATTTCAGCCACCTGGGCAATCACCATCACCCCAGGGACGCTGGCGCTTGAAAGCCCGATTTTATCGGACGTGAGAAAGGGTGCTGTCAACACATAGTAAAACATCAACTCTGTTGCCACGATAAAGGAGATGATCACAAACGCCAGAAAATTTTTGTTTTTCATCATCTTGATTGCTTCTAGAAAAGCCCAGGGTTTTGTCCCTTCTTTTTTGGGCGGTGTACGCGGCAGCCCAAAGGCCTGGAATCCCATGATGATTGAGAAAACTCCGGCCAGCAAAAACGTGTCCCCTCGAAGAACGAGGGCTTCTTCGGCTTGAGCAAAATGCCGCCATCCCATCAACGCGAGGCCCGATACAATCCACCCGATTGTCCCCCAAACTCGGACAATCCCGAATTCTTTTTCCGAGTTTTTTAGGTTGATAAAGGCCACAGAATTTGTCAACGCAAGAGTGGGGGCATACAAAAGGCAATAAAAAAGCATCAGCCACATCATGGTGTTATAGTCAGAAACCTTGGATATAAACAGAAGCAGCCCTCCCCCGATCAATTGTAGGATTGCGATTACTTTTTGGCTGGCAAAATACCGGTCAGCTATTTGTCCACCGATAAAAGGCGCTACGATCGTCGCAAGAGGCAACAAGCTGTAGATGATCCCAACCTGAGTTCCGCTGAAACCAAGTTCATTCAATAAATAATCTGATAGCACAGGACTCCACGCGCCCCAGATCGCGTATTGCAGGAACATCATCACACAAAGGCGAAATCTCACTCCCATGATCCCTCTCTTTTTCCGACAATGCTGGGGAAAGCCCTCACCAACAAAAACATTGCCCGCGCCGCGAAAGAAGCCATTTTTGGAATAAAAACAAAATATATATATTTGGATGGCCTGTCAATACAAAACAGACATCGCCAAAGAAAATGTTCCCGTTGACTTTTTGTCGCTGTTCCTAAAAAATAGAAGCCCAGTTTCGGAAAGATCTTTGATGTCGAAAAAGACCCTTTTTTTGCCAGTCCTTTTTCTTCTATGTATGTTTTGTAATCGTGTAACGGAGAAGTGGCAGACAACAACGCTTCTTTTTTTCGACACCGTTTGCGAAATCAATCTATTCTGTTATCCAGCGGATTTTGAATCCTCAAAAAAAGAAATTAAAGAGATCTTTCAGAACATCAAAACCCATTTTTCACCAGGTGCCGAGTCTTATTCCTCCGCCCCAGTGATACTCCTATACAAAAAAGCGTTAACCATCTATCACGATTCAGAAGAATGTTTCGATATCACTGTGGCTCCTTTATCCCACATCTGGGGATTCCGCGACCATTCCCATCGTGTGCCATCCTCTGAGGAGATCAACCGGACTCTGGAAAAGATCGGGATGGACAAAATCACTCTCAAATCCGAGGAGCTTCTTCTCATGCCAGGAATGGAGCTCGATTGGGGAGGCATTGCCAAAGGCTTCGGCATCGACCTTGCATCCCAAGCCATGATTCAAAAGGGCATAAAAAATGGATTCATTAATGCGGGTGGAGACCTATACTGTTGGGGGAAAAATCCTGATCAAGAATCCTGGCGCATAGGCATTAAACACCCTCGGGGCAGCGGGATTTCAGCGATTCTTTATATTGCAGACACCGGAGCAGCCACCACTGGAGATTATCAAAGGTTCTTCATTCAAAAGGGAATCCGGTATCATCACGTGTTTGATCCAAAATCAGGCTATCCCTCCGAAGGCAAACAAAGCGTGACGGTTGTGGGCCCGGAAACGTTGGTTTGTGACGCACTTTCCACCGCTCTGTTCGTCTACGACCAGCCGGAAAAAATCCTCAAAAAATTCCCGGATTATGGAGCAATTATCATCGATTCAGAAGGTGAAATTTTCATTATCGGAAAAGCATACCCCATTCGTCTAGAAAAGTAAGGATTATATTTTCATCGGCATCAAAACATACAGGTATTTGATATCATCATCCGTTGTAGGTTTCATCAACACAGCGCTGTTCTCGTCTTTCAACTCAAAACAGATCTTTTCTGATTTTATGGTTGTCAGAAAATCCAATAAATATTGAGAATTGAACCCGATTTCCATCTCGTTCCCGCTGTAATCCACCTCAACCTTGTCTCTCGCTTCCCCTATCTCTGGATTTGAAGAATACAAACTGATTTGCTTCGGCTCGATGTTAAACCGAATTCCCTTTGACCTTTCGGTAGAAAGAAGAGACACTCGCCTTATCGCACCGGTAACTTTTTCTCGCGAGATTTCCAGAGCGTCTGGATTTCCCTTCGGGATGACTGCTTCGTAGTTGGGGAATTTCCCCTCGATTATCCTTGAAATCAACGTCCTGTTTCGGACACGGAAAAAGAGATTGTTGTCATCCAGATCAAATTCGACTGTTTCATCCTCGAACTTTCTTAGTTCATTCAATGTCTTTTTTGAAACAATCACCTTTATCTCATTTTCCATTTTCAACCCTTCAACAGCAAGGCTCGTATAGGCTAACCTGTGACCATCCGTGCTTACAAGTTCCATCTGATCATCTCGCAAAAGCATCAACGCGCCGTTGAGATAATACCTCTGCTCTTGGGTGATCGCATAATAAACGCGGTCGATCATCTCCTTGAATTTCTCCAAAGGAAGCACGATGTTTTTTTCGAATTTGGGTTCTGGCATCTGAGGATAGTCTTCCTTGGGTAAACACAAAACCTTGAACTCGCTTTCACCGGAAGTGATTTCCATCATTAGGTCTTTCTCCGCGCTGAAAACGACCTGCTGTTCTTCAGCGAGAGATCGAACGATCTCAAAAACCTTTTTTCCCGAAATTGTGATCGATCCCGTTCCATCGATCTGAGCTGGAAAATGTGTTTTCATGCCGACCTCAAGGTCTGTCCCGATAAGCTCCACTTCGCTTTCGGTCACATTGACCAAAATGTTTGCCAGGATAGGCATCGTATTCCTTTTCTCGACGATTCCCTGAAGAAGTTGCAATTCTCGGAGTATATCTTCTTTATTGATTGAAAATTTCATTTTTCCACCTTTCCACAAACTTATTTCTTATTACTAATATATATAAATTAGATTAAATAATAATAATAAAATCAATTGAAAATGTGCAAAACTCATCTAATTTATTGATTCTCCTAATGGATTTGGTTGATCAAAGTGTTAATTTTTTTGTCAAATTCTGCATCTTTTGATCTTAATTTCTCGATTTTTCTTATACTGTGGAGAACCGTTGTATGATGTTTTCCACCGAATTTTTTACCGATCTCAGGGAGGGAAGTTTTGGTCATTTTTTTGGAAAGATACATAGCGATTTGGCGAGGGAAGGCGATTTTCGGAGAATTGTTCTTAGATTTCAGCTGTGATATATTGATCTTGAACTCATGGTTGATGGCTTTTTGGATCTTTTCGACTGTGACGATCGTCATGGATGAATCCAACAAGGTTTTGAGGGCCTCTTTGGTCAAGTCTAGATCGATGGGTTCGCCCTTTAAGGAAGAATAGGCGATAACTCTCCTCAAGTACCCTTCAAGCTCTCGGATATTGGAGTTGACTTTATCAGCAATATACAGAGCCACACTTTCGGGAAGAGATATTTCTTCCAGCTCAGATTTCTTATTCAGAATAGCGATTCTTGTTTCTATGTCAGGGGGTTTGAGGTCGGCGATCAGTCCCCACTCAAACCGAGAACTGAATCTTTCTTCAAGATTGGGAATTTCTTTGGGAGGGCAATCGCTGGATATGACGATTTGTTTCTGGCTGTCATACAGATGATTGAACGTATGAAAAAATTCTTCCTTTGTTCTTTCCTTTCCGGAGAGATAATGGATATCATCTATTAACAAGACGTCCACACTTCGGTATTTTTGACGAAAATCCAAAACCTTCCCGTATTGAAGGTGATTGATCAAATCATTCATGAACTTTTCTGTTGTGATATACAAGATTTTCAGACCCTGATTGTTGTTGAGAATGCTGTGCCCGATGGCATTCATCAGATGGGTTTTTCCTAAGCCGGCTCCGCCGTAAACATACAGAGGATTGTAAGATTTTGCTGGATTATTCACAACGGCAGAAGCTGCTGCATGGGAAAATTGGTTGCAGGAACCGACAACGAAGTTTTCGAATGTATAATTGGGATTAAGGTTGGGGTTGAGAAGGCCACCATGTTTGGAGCGGCGTTCATGCGGGGAGCGTCTCATAAATTGATTGGGAGTGTCTTCAAAAATATATTTTATCTCGAAAGATTTGCCAAAAAGTTCAATCGAACATTTGTTTATTATGGTCAGGTAATGGAACGAAAGCCAATCCTTAAAATAGGAGTTGGGAACTTTGATGTATAGACAATTGCTTTCTTGTCCGATGTATATTGTTGGATCGAACCAGGTCTCATAACTATTCCTGTCGATCTTCAGCTTGACAGCCTCTTTGATAAGAAACCAAGGATTAGAATTTTGTTTGTTTTCCATGAGATAGCTTTATATTTCCACAGGTATTTCCACAGCTGTGGAAAACCTTCGGTTTTGCTGAGTAACTTCTGTGGAGAAGGCTCGGACATAATATCACTCCCGATTTTCAAATTCAAGGAAATTGTGTTTTTTTTTGAAATTTCTTTCGGGCGCGAAAAATTGAGAATCAGAAGTCGAATCCGATCCAGAATTTTAGATCAAATTTTCCGTAAGATTTGATGCTGAACAGCTTGGAGATATCTTCTATTTCCAATCGTTTCGCCCATTCGAAGTGCAGCGGAAGGCCGAGGAAGAAAAATTGGAATCCAAAACCATACGAGCCGATGGCATCCGCAGCTCTCAAAATCGGCATCCCCCACTCATTATAACCAACGTCATAGATTTTGGCGGGATATCCTTTGAGTTTTGCACGAGTCATATCAACAAAGAAAACGCCGCGAATAGGCCCGAGTCGGCCTAATATGGTAGACGCGGCATTCACCAGAGGGATTCGGAATTCCAGATTTGCATACCATCCCATGTTTCCGATAATGTTGTAGTAATAAGAGGATCGGACCTGATTGTTACCGCCCCAGTAGGAAATATATGGATTCCTTCCCATGCTGGCGAAGGCATTGAGACGGAAAGCAAAAAGTGCGTCTCCCCCAATCGGCAGGTATTGGCGCAGGTCAACCCGAGCCGTTGTGTTACGGATAAAACTGCTGATCACAGGAATAGCTTGGGAAAGGCTGAGCATGAAAGTATTTCCCGAGTAAGGACCATACCTTCTGAAATTTGTAGTCTCTCCGATTAAAGCAGCGGAAGCCGAAAGGGCGCTTCCGTTATAAAAATATCCATATGCTTGATTTTGCTGGCCGAGCGATTGATTCATGTAAGGATCGTAAAAATCCTCCTCGTAATGGATAAAATTGAGGCCAACTTGGGCTCTGTAATAGCGATTGAAGGGGTAGTAACCGTTGAAACTGGCGCCCATCATAGTTCTTGTTGCCAAGGCATCTCTGTAGGAGAGCTGCTGGTAAAAAGTCGGATCTACGTAGCTATAAGGAGTGTAGTAAAACATGGTGAACTGAAACACCTCTGCCATAAATTGAAATCGATTTTTCAGGTTTGCATAAGAAAAATTATAGGATCGGAAGCGCCTTACCTGGTAGGCAGTCAGGTTGAAATTGTGATCTCCTAAAAGATCGGAGAAGGTGAGCGCCGTGCCTCCGTAAATCGACCCGTCGGTAGAAATGACTGCGCCGATCGGAGGCCGGTTGCTCAGGTAAAGTTTGCCCAATCCTTTGTAGGGAGTGATCTTTTTTTCGTCGATATCCACAGTTACGATCGGCTCGAACCTCTCGAATTCCTCTTCATAATCCATTGCGGCAAACGTTACGGATCCTTCCTCTTGGCCTTCCATTTCGCTCTTGAAAATCTGAAACGCCCCTTTGTTGAAGGAAGTGAAGAGGACCTGGTTGGGTTCGTTTGGCATGGGATGCGGAAAAAAATTTCCTGTTCTTACATCTGTGTATCGCAGGAGTGTCCCAGTTTCCAGATTGAGAGAATAGAGGTTGTAAGCCTCTCTTATGTCTCCAGAGAAGAAAATTTCTTTGTCATTCTGTGAAAAGGTCGGCGTGATCGTATTCCCCTTCCCAAAAGTCAGCTGCGTCCTTTTTTTAAGGTCGTCGATCGGCGAGATAAAAAGTTTATCATAGGCATCTATGCGGATGGTGTAAGCGATGGATTTTCCATCGTGAGATATAGCCGGGGCTTTTTCGAAAAGATCATTGGAGGTTAGGTTAAGGACGGATCCGTTTGCAAGGTTCACTTTGAAAACATCACGAATGCCATTCTCAAAGGCTGTGAAAAGGAGCTCATTTTTATTGGGGAAAAAACAGGGGGAGGAGGGTTGATCCTGAAGGATTTTTATATCCTGGTCAATTTTTCCTGTAAGGGGATTGACTATAAAAAGGGAGTGTTTTTTTCCTGCGCGTCCGAAAAAAGCGATTCTGTCCCCATCCCCAGACCATGCAATATCCCGGCCTTTTGATGAGTCCACATCGAACCGGATGAATTCGTATTTGAGAGTATACCCTTTTGTGATATTTTTGATCGCTTTACCATCTTTTGTGGAGAACAAGATGATGTCATAGTCCAAATCTTTGTAGTTCGCGAGCAAGGCTGCGACAATGTCGCCAGAGGGAGATAGCGCAATCGAGAAGGCATGATAGTAGGGATTCATTGGGAATTCGGGTCCTATCGGAATGCTGTAATCTTCGGGATTTTCTCTAGTCAGAAAAGGTTTGTATTTCGCACGGAGGTATTTTTTAAATTCGTAGTTGAATTCTTTGACAGGTTTGTCAAATGCCCGACTTATGGGATTTTGATTTCCGATAAGGGGTGCATTTTTCAAGGAATGCCAAAAGTCTCGGATTCCATTTTTGCCGTATTTGTGTTCGATAAAATCAAACAGGGCATGACCAAAATCGTAATCTGGCGGTCGAGGCAATGGATAACGAGAGAAAAGGTGGCCACCTCCGACAAGATCTGGAATCCGATCGTTAAGTGCGGCATCTCGAACGATCATTGCAGACCATGGAGCCCAATTACGGGTGTTGTATTCACAGTAGCCCTCGAATATCCAGCCAGGGGGTCTGGACAGAGAATACATTACCCCACCCGGAGATCCCCAAAGGAGATCATATTCGAAGACATGGCTCAGCTCGTGCTCGATAAGGTCGTGGATTTCGTCGATGGACATATCTCCTTGAATCGCGATGCGGTACAGGAGAGGCTCCGCCACGCCAAGGACTCCCTCGGGGATTTGAAACAAATTTGTCTGGTAGAATTCTGTGGAGGTTCTATAGTAAAGAAGAGGAACAGAGGCCGAAAGCTGGTGTTTGATATCCTCGCTTATGGATTTGTATGCGCTCTCGGAGAGGGCAGCGATTATTTTGAGGTCGCGAGTGTCATTCCCGTAATAAAAAATGTCGAAGTGATCGGTTTTATACACCTTCCAGTCGAACTTTGTGTAAAGAACTTTGTTCTTTCCGTAATATGGAAAATAGACAATTTGAGAAAAGCTCATCTTTGCGCCGATTATTACAATGAGAAGAAGGAAAAGGCATTTTTTGATAAATGGCATGATTTCTCCTCGATTTTTTACTTGATGAGATATCTTTCTTGGATTTGCTCTTCGCCAAGAATCTGGCGAAAGAGCTTATCTCTTACATTTAACATCATGTCATAGAAGGCAAAGTAGGCGGTCTGGTTCGGATTTTTATACGCTTTGCTTTCTTTAAAAGTTCGTTTGTAGAGAGCATCTCCCGATTGTGCGTCGATGAGGTAGAGATGAAGAGAGAGGGAATAAAATCTGCGCTCCTCGATCCGGGATTCTTCTGGGAAAGGTTCCTCGAACCGTCTTTTGCTCGTGGATTTGATCGCTTTCCGGACTTCTTCCGTGTATTCCAGGCTGCCTGTGAACAGGAGGGTTCCCTTTTTGTTAGGAGAGACTTTTTGCCAGAATGTTTTGTCCTGGAAGACCTCTTCGTTCTGCAGCGCAACTTTGGTGGATGAGATTTTATTTTTTACTTTTTGGCCAAACTCCAAGGCAAAGTATTCTGTCAATTCTTTATTGAGATCAAAGTCTTTGGCCTCTTCCTTCACAAAAAAATTTGTGATGGCGATCTCTTCAAAAGCTTCCAAGTTAATCGGCGTTTTTCGCGGCATTTTAATCCGCAACCGCATGTGCTCTCCCGTTCCGCAGGAAAGAAAAAACAGAAGGCCGAGCAGTAAAATGAGGCTATTGCTTTTTCTTTTTTTTATCTTTGTTCTCATCATCCTCATCCTTGTCGCCTTCTTCCATGCGCTGTTTGAATTTTTCATAGTTGGCTTGGATGTATTCGTTTTTAGGATTCAACTCGAGAGCGATTTCATATTCTTTTCCCGCTTCTTCCCAGAGCCCTTTTTTTTCGTATGCCACAGCCAGGTTGTTGTGAGCGGATGAGGAATCCGGCTCAAGCTGAACAGCTTTTTTCCACCTAAAAATGGCTTCATCCCAAAGATCGCGTTGCGCCGCAAGGATACCGAAATGAAGTTGGGATTTTGGAAGAGGCGGTGCACAGCGAGTGAAGAGCACAAAAAGAGGCAAAAGGAGCAAGAATAATATGGTTTTTTTATCCATCTCTCTAATAAATAAAATACCTGTTTTGTAAAACTTCGTCAAGAGGACAAAATAATAATGCAATATTTGTACCAAAGGCAACCGGGCATAAATCTCCTATTCCTTGGGAAAAAGTGTACATATTTTAGGACATGTGTTTGATGAATGTAAATTATTCGCGAGAAGGTACTGTTGAAAGAAAAAATCTTTACAATCAATAGCAGCCCAAAATGCAGGAAACAGCAAAGGGGTTGGTTTTTGATCCCAAGTGTGGTATAAATACTTTTTTCTCGAATCGTCAATAACAGAGAACGTAAGATGCCAAAAGCTTGTGAAATATGTGGAAAGGGCCCGGTCTTTGGGCAAAGTCTTAGTCATTCACATAAGGCTTCCAAGAAGAAATGGAAGCCAAACTTACAAAAAGTCAAAGCAAAAACTCCGGCAGGGACAAAACGAATATGGGTTTGCACAAGATGTCTTCGATCCGGGAAAGTTACAAAAGCCGCCTAGCCTGAATTATCCAGGTTAGACTCTTTCGACAAAAGAAACCTCTTTAATTCCTAATATCTTTTTTATTATTTGCTCAAGATGTTTGATATTTCGGATAATGATCGTCAGTTTGATTTGTGCCTTTTGGCCAGCATAGGTATCGACCTGAGCCTTGGTGATATTTCCTCCCAGCTCGGCAATAACGGTTGTGAGCTGGGCCAAAACACCGGGGGAATCGTGACTTTTTATCAGAATCTTGCTTTGGTATGAGCCCTCTGTAGAGGAGGAAGACCAGGCAGCATCCACGATCCGCTGGGGATCAAGGATTTCCTTTTTTACCAACCCGCATCGTTGAGCGTGAACCGTTACCCCTTTGCCTGATGTGATATAGCCAATGATGGACTCTCCACGGATGGGGGTACAACATTTGGCCAGGTTGATGATGGCCTCATCTGCCTGTTTAACTTCGATCAACGGTTTTGGTTTTTTGGCAACCTTTTTGACCACTTTTTTGAGAACGGTCTCTTTTTTATCCGTCAATTTTTCTTCTTGGAAGAGCTTTTCCATAAACTTTTTATTGAGAACCAATTTTCCCGAGCCGATCAGAACATAAAAAGCATCGATATCCGTAAGCCTGAAGGGTGTTTTCTCGGAAAGTCTTTTCAGAAGATTATCTTTTTTCAACGATGGCGGGGGCAATTTGTATTCCTTGATTTTTTTCTCCCACAGTTTTTTGCCAATGGCCGTGTTTTTTATTTTGTCCTGCTGGTTGAACCAGTGCTTGATGTGATATCTTGCCTTTGAAGTGAAGGCTTTGTTCAGCCAGTCTCGACGAGGCTGCTTTTCTGAGGAAGTGAAAATTTCGATGATGTCTCCTGTTTTCAGAATGGTTTTTAACGAAGTTTTTTTGCCGTTAACAATGGCCTCTTTGGCTTGGAGCCCGATTTCTGAGTGAATTTTGAAGGCAAAGTCCAGGACCGAGGCACCTGTGGGCAATGTGACTACTTTTCCTTTGGGGGTGAACACGTAAACTTCTTCCGGAATAAGATGGATTTTTAAATTTTTCAAGAATTCCTTCGGGTTCTTTTGTTCTTTGTAAAGCTCAACCATTTCTCGTAGCCAGTGAAGTCGCGCATCTTCCTTCATGATGGTCCGAGGGGATTTTTCTTTGTATTTCCAGTGTGCAGAGATTCCGTTTTCTGCCATGTTGTGCATTGCCTGTGTGCGAACCTGGATTTCAATGGTCTGTTTATTCTCGGTAATGATTGTGGTGTGGAGGGCTTGGTACAAGTTGGGCTTGGGCATGGAGATAAGGTCGCGGAACCGGTGCGGAAAATGAGGCCAGTTTTGGTGGAGGATACCTAGGGCGGAATAGCAATTTTTAACCGAGTCTGTGATGATCCGGATGGCCATGAAGTCGTAGACCTGATCGAAATCGATATTTTGGTGTTTCATCTTGTTATAGATGCTGTAAAGGCGTTTTATACGCGAGAAAATTTCAGCGGGGATGTTATTTTCTTTTATCAAGCCTTGGAGTGTTTTTTTGATTTTTTTGATTTCTTTCTCTGCCTTTTTCCTCTGAGGCTCGACAAACGAGGTCATTTTGAAGTATTCCTCTGGGGCAACATACCGGAAAGAGAGGTCCTCCAACTCTGCCTTTATCCGCCCCATTCCCAGTCTGTTCGCAATTGGAACATAAATCTCCAATGTTTCCCGGGCGATCTGTTTTTGTTTGTCTTCTGGAAGAAACTTTAATGTTTTAAGGTTGTGTACCCGGTCGGCCAGCTTGATGAAGATTACGCGCAGGTCGTCGGTCATGGCCAGGATGATTTTTCGTATACTCTCGGCCTGCCTTGTCTCTGGAGAGGTGTCTTGAACACGAGTAATTTTTGTGACACCATCAACAAGGTCGGCGATTTCTTTACCGAAGTCTTTTTTCAGATCTGCGGCGGTCACATCCGTGTCTTCCAAAACATCGTGCAACAATCCTGCGGCCAGAGTAACACAATCAAGCTTCATCTCCGAAAGCATCCTGGCAACTTCCAGCGGATGGCTCAGATAGGGTTCCCCCGAGCGGCGAATCTGGCCTTTGTGTGCCCTGGCTGCAAACACGTATGCCTTTTTCAGAATGGTGATGTCTTTCTCTGAATAGAGAGAGGCTGTCTTCTCCAAGATGTCATCGAATCTGATCATATGACTACTGGTTTTAGCCTTAACTATTCATAAAAAATACCGATGCTTTTTTTACTTCAGCAAGACCAGGAAGTTATCCTGACATTGCTGCAAATAACAACAAAACATTTTCAAGAGTACCATTCTTTCGAGTTTATATAAACCTTTAAACCTTAATGTTAG
>RCNB010000059.1_pt1 | contig 76931 bp, 72 predicted proteins | sample 2041321 | NCBI WGS metagenome assembly RCNB01 (sample SAMN09708232, study PRJNA481090) | Marine sediment metagenome, whole genome shotgun sequencing project. | reverse complement strand
TGGTACTGCCGATAGGTGGGAGAGTAGGAAGCCGCCTTACTTCGAAAAGTCCTTCACAGCAATGTGGGGGACTTTTTTTATGCGGTAGATTGATAAGGATCTAATGTGCAGGTAACTACTTCGCTTTTTTGCATCCAATTGTATCTTTCCAATAATTAGATTTTGAAATGAGACAGTGCTCCCTTAAAATATATAGATTTCAAAAATGTTATTCAATTGAATTTGTTTATGCCTATTTTCGGCTTCTGATTTAAAACAAGTTGATGAATAAAAATATATTACTGTTTATTTGGGCAATTTTTTTAGCTTCCTGCTCCGAAAAATCTAAAGAAGCTCAAGAGAAGGTTATTGCAAATAATCCCGATACCTATCTACCATTTAAGCCTCTTAATCTAAACGATTTAAGCGCTTTCAAAGAAGTTTCCGCAAATTGGAAAATAGCAGGTGGTGCTTATGCAGATCGCACCAAAGAGCAAACTATTTCTACAACTGATGGCGTCGGTGTATTGCTCAACCAGCCGGAAGAAGGCAAGAAACAACATCTATTTACAAATGTTGAACACGGTGATATTGAAGTAGAGTTCGATGTACTGATGCCAAAAGGCTCAAATTCCGGAATTTATTTTCAAGGAAGATATGAAGTGCAGCTGTTTGATAGTTGGGGGGTCGAATTTCCTCAACATAGCGATATGGGTGGAATTTATCAGCGTTGGGACAGTACGCAGGAAAAAGGAAAAGAAGGTTTCGATGGTTTGGCCCCGCAACTAAACGCTGCGAAAGCACCAGGGCTTTGGCAGCATTTTAAAATACTGTTTCATGCACCGATGTTTGATGCTTCCGGAAATAAAACGAAAAATGCATGGTTCGAGGAGGTTTGGTTGAATGGAATGCTTGTTCAAGAGGATATAGAAGTGAAAGGTCCGACAAGGTCGGCAGCTTTTGAAGACGAGACACTTCAAGGGCCTTTGATGATCCAAGGTGATCATGGGCCAGTTGCTCTCAAAAATTTTAAATATAAAATATACGGTGACGAAAAAGTTTCTTTCGCCGAGGTTACCATGAACGAGTTCGAAAACAAAGAAGTATTCCTGCCAAATTTTGATAGTCTTGTTCCCATTCGTACCATAAATACCGATTCTATTTCTGCACTTATGGCTACGGGTGAAAGGCCTCAGAAGGTACTGAAGTTTGATGGAACAATGAACGTTCCGATAACAGGGGAGTACCTTTTCGACCTAAAGCTGAACGGTGGAGGAGGACTTTTATTGATACGTAATGATACTGTTATAAATAGGAACGGTGATTATAACTTAGATTCCTTGGGATTGAGGAAAATTGCATTACAAAAAGGAACTGTTCCTTTTACTTTCATTTATAATAAACATAGACCGTGGACCATTGGATTTAGTTTAGAGGTGGAAGGCCCTGGGATACAGAAACATGCATTACAAGCCCCAAATTCATTGCGTTTGAATAATGGAAAACCTGTAGAGAAAATCATGGTCGAAATAGATGATGAACCTATTGCCCAGCGAAGCTTCTTGATGCACAATGGAAATAAGCGAACACATTGTATTTCGGTAGGAACGCCTCAGAAAATTCATTATGCCTATGATTTAAAATTTGGCTCTTTACTGAAGGTCTGGAACGGTAGTTTTTTAGATGCTACCCCAATGTGGGACTCTCGGGGGCCAAAACAACTAGGAGTTCCCGCCGGATTTACCGTTTCCTTTCACGGCACTCCCGAGTTTGTGCAACTTGAAAATAACAAGGCCGAATGGCCTAATACCATTACAGAAAATGAAGGTTGGAAACAATTGGGTTATGAGTTCGATGCGAATGGAATCCCTTCTTTCTCCTATGAATTAAATAAAAGTACAATAACAGACAAAATGATTCCTTCAGTTTCAGGGCGTAATCTAAAACGGTCAATAACCGTAAACGGGAGTCAAGAAATTTGGCATAAAATAGCCGCCGGTGAATCTATCGAAGAGCTACCAGACGGCTCATTTATCGTTAATGATGAAAGTTATTTCGTCGATTTCGAGAAAGGTGATTTAAAGCCAGTAATCCGTAATATGGGAAATATCGATGAGTTATTGGTGCAGATTCCATCAGGCGAACAGAAAATCAACTATAGTATTATTTGGTAAAAATATAGGCATGCATATTCTCTACAGAACAACATTAATAGTATTCCTTTTAAGTTTTGGTCAAACGGCTTGGGCGCAATCTGCGATGGCCAAAAAAGAGTCTCAATTTTACAAGATTGTCGATGTCCCTATTCCGGATGACATAATACTTGAAGTAGGTGGACTAGCTTTGACGGACGATGATAAATTGGGTGTTTCAACCAGAAGGGGAGAAGTCTGGGTTATTGACAAGCCTTATGGTAAAAAACCTGTATACAGGAGGTTTGCTCAAGGATTACACGAGCCTTTAGGGCTAAATTATAGAGATAACGGCTTTTATCTTTCGCAACGTGGTGAGCTTACCCGCCTCGAGGATAAGAACGGTGATGGCAAAGCTGATCTATACAAGACGATTTATTCATGGCCTTTATCGGGAAATTATCATGATTATTCTTACGGTCCAAAATTTATGGAAAACGGCGACATGTTGGTTACGCTCAACCTTTCTTGGATCGGACATGGGGCAAGTCTAGCGAAGTGGCGGGGTTGGTTATTGCAGATAACCCCAGAAGGTGAGATGACGCCGATTGCCACAGGACTGCGTTCACCATCAGGTTTTGAACTGAACGCCGAAGGTGATGTATTCTACACAGAGAATCAGGGTGACTGGGTAGGTTCTGGTAGAATGACCCATTTAGAGAAAGGTGATTTTGCAGGTAACCCCGAAGGTTTGGTTTGGTCGGGCGAGCCCAATTCTCCATTAAAATTAAAAATGGAGGATATCGAAGAGCAATCAGGAATGAGTCTGTACGAATACGCTAAAAAGGTACCTGAACTTAAAGCACCGGCAATTTGGTTTCCACATACGATTTTGGGTATTTCTACTTCTGATATTCTGTATGACACCACCGAGGGAAAGTTTGGCCCTTTTGAAGGCCAAATGTTCGTGGGTGACCAAGGTCACAGTAAGATTATGCGGGTCTTTATGGAGAAAGTAAACGGGGTGTATCAAGGCGCAGCTTTTCCATTTGTTGAGGGTTTTTCCTCCGGAATTTTAAGAATGATATGGGGTAGTGACCGCAGTATGTTCGTGGGTATGACAAGTAGAGGATGGTCATCTACCGGAAAGGAAATGTATGGTCTACAAAGGTTGGTCTGGAATGGAAAAATTCCCTTTGAGATCAAAACCATGAAGGCCCAAGACGATGGTTTCCTTTTGGAATTTACAAAGCCAGTGAACAAAACACTGGCCAAAAACATCGATTCCTATCAGATAACATCGTTTAACTATAAATATCACAATACTTATGGTAGCCCTATTGTCGACCAGCAAAAAGGAGTGGTCGAAAAGGCCGAAGTTTCTGAAAATGGACTTTCCGTTAAATTAAAGGTTCATGGCATGCGATTGGGCTTTATCCATCAATTGAAAATTCCTGATTTGAAATCTACAGTAGGGGATAAGTTACTTCATGATACGGGTTATTATACCTTGAACGAAGTTCCTGGAGGGCAATTGAAATCTCCAGCGACGGAGAATATGACAAAAGCATTGAAAGGAATTGTTCAGGAAAAAAGGGTCAACGAAATGCCACTAAATTGGACAGAAGGTCCCGATCAAAAAGTAGCGATTGGCACCAAGCCGGGACTAAAATACGATATTGAGGAATTAGTACTTGAACCTGGTAAAAAAATTGAGCTTACCTTCAATAACAATGATGATATGCTTCATAACCTGGTCATAACCCAAAAAGGTGAGGAAACAGTTGACAAGGTAGCCGGTATGGCATTGCAATTAGGATTGGACGGGGCGGATTTAAACTATGTACCCGATTCTGATTTGATTATAGTCCATACGGGTATTTTGCAACCGGAATCTTCTGAACAAATCTATTTTCAAGCCCCTAGAAACCCAGGAGAATATTGGATTGTCTGCACCTTTCCTGGTCATGCCACTTCAATGCGGATTAAACTTATCATAAAAGAAAATAGCTAATTTGTTATCGTCATTCGCATAATGCCTCGGGTGAACCCATATCGCCATGAAGAAGCGCTTAATGCCATATCCCATGGTATAGGCACTGTGTTGGCAATAATCGGCACGGTACTTTTGCTATCACGAAACGGCCATAAAACGGAGTATGCCACTATAAGTATCGTAATATATAGCATTACGCTTATTGCGATGTTCGCAGTTTCTACCGCTTATCATATCACAAAAAATATCAGATTAAAAAAGAAGTTAAGGGTGCTAGATCATATCAATATCTTTTTTTTGATTGCCGGCACCTACTCCCCAGTTGCGCTGATTACCCTGATACATGGAAATGGGTGGACCATTTTCTATGCTGTTTGGATAATCGCTACTGTGGGAACGCTTTTTAAATTTTTCTATACTGGAAAGTACGAGTTTGTTTCCTTACTCCTTTATGTTGCCATGGGTTGGTTAATTGTTCTCGATTTTGACAATCTTATCGATTATACCTCGGGTTTGGGCGCTCGATTGTTATTTCTTGGTGGGGCCTTTTATACCTTTGGAATTCTTTTTTACGCATTGGAACGAATTCCACAACATCATTTTATATGGCATTTATTTGTTTTGGCCGGGGCTCTCAGTCATTGGTTATTTATGTTCTTGAATGTCGTTTGAAAAGTAACTTGCATAATGGGCATATTCCCCGAAAAAATGAGATTATAATTCATGAATAGTTTAAAAACTTGTGCCTTTTTTTCCCTCCTAATCTTAGCTTTTAATTGTAAAAAATCCTATGAAGAACCCCAGATTTCTTTGGGTGGATACCAGTTGGAGGAAGGTTTTGATTTGCAAATAGTCGCTTCTGAGCCCCATTTGAAAGCGCCTGTTGCCATTGATTTTGATGCCAAGGGAAGAATATGGGTAGCGCAAATGCCCGGCTACATGAACGATATGCGTGGCACTGATGAAACCGAACCTGTAGGAAGTATAAAAATATTAGAAGATTTAGACGAAGATGGTGTAATCGACCATTCAAAAATATTCTTGGATAGTATGGTGATGCCGAGGGCCTTGGCGCATGTGTATGGCGGTCTTTTGTACTCCGAGCCTCCTAACCTTTGGTTCGTTGAAATAGAAGATGACAAGCCCGTGAACAAGGTGCTCGTCGATTCGATATATGCTGTTGAAGGTAACCCTGAGCACCAACCTAACGGCTTATTGCTGAACTTGGATAATTGGATCTATAATGCCAAATCGAACTTCCGGTATCGTAGGCAAAATGGAGTTTGGAAAAAAGAACCAACAACTTTTCGGGGTCAGTGGGGCATTAGCCACGATAATTTTGGTCGACTATACTACAACGACAATTCGAGACAGCTATTGGGCGACCATGTGCTGCCCAATCGTTTTGTCAGAAATCAATTTTTTAGCCCTAAGGTTGGTGTAGACCAAATGTTGACCAAAGACCAACGCGTTTATCCGCTTCATGCTACGACTGTTAACCGGGGCTACGCTAATGGGGTTTTAAATAAAGATAGTGTGCTAGTAAATACGACCGCGGCCTGCAGCCCTTTGGTTTATCGTGGCGGGATGTTTCCTGAAGGCTATGAGCAAAATGTTTTTGTCTGTATTCCCGAAGGAAATTTGATTAAACGGAATATTTTAACTTTTAGGGGAGATTCTACCATAGCTCAACAGGCTTGGCAAGGCAAAGAATTTTTGGCAACAACGGATGAGGGTTTCCGTCCAGTGAACCTGAACAACGGCCCCGATGGTAGTATGTACATTGTAGATATGCATCGAGGAATGATTGGCCACCATGCGTACTTAAGTCCGTATTTAAAAGAAAAGGTTAAAGGAAACAGATTGGATACCTTGACGAATTTTGGTCGAATTTTAAAGGTAAAAAGGAGTACGACGAAATTCGGAGTAATTCCGGATTTCGATAAGTTGAAGGGCTCTCAATTGGTTGATTTACTGGCGCATAAAAATGGTTGGATACGCGATAGGGCACAGCACCACTTAGTTTTTAAGAACAAAAAGGAATCTATAGAAAGCTTGAAGGCAATGGTCTTAAGTAATACAAATGAGATTGCTCAGATACATGCGCTTCATGCCTTGGAGGGATTAGATGAACTTTCTTTCGACTTTTTGGTGATGGCGCTTAGAAGTAAGTCAACAGATATCAGTGTACACGCTCTTGTTTTACTAGAGGCATTCGCTTCAAAGGAAAATAGTGTTGTGGCCGAACCTTTATTTAAAGATTTGATTACACGAAACAACACAGCAATAGACCTGTATTTGAGTAGCACATTGGGTGTATGGATGGCAAAGGATAAGGAGAAATTCTTTCCCCAAATGATGATGGTTATGAACAAGCACCTTCGTGAACCTATTTTTAAGGAAGCTGTTTTAAGTGGTTTGCAAGGTGATGAAGCGTTTCTAAAAGAGTCTTGGGCATCATTATCTTTTTTTGAGGATACTACTTTTGTTGAACAACTTACGGCCAGTGCGGAAAAGCGCCAAGAAGGAACGGTAAACCCTATTTTCTCACGCAAATCTTTGGTAGAAGATAACCGTACAAGCGGAGCGAAGATGTTTTATGAAATCTGTGCTTCTTGCCATGGTATCAATGGCCAGGGTATTCAAGGATTGGCTCCGCCATTAATGGGTTCAGAGCATGTTGCAGACGCTGAAAGACTCGGATTGATAGTATTGCATGGTCTTGAAGGACCGATAAGTGTTAAAGGAGTGCATTATGATTTGAACCTGGCGATGCCGGGCCTTATTCGAAATGATGATATTACCGACAAGGATATTGCTGATGTTATTTCGTACGTGTCAAATGCGTTTTCTGATATTCCTAAGGGTTTAAAAACTGAAAAAGTAGCCGAGCTGCGTGCTACGAAATCAATAAGCGGTACAGAATACACCGAAGAGGAACTTTTGCAATATTCAAAGCAGAGCGGAAATCAATCAAGCAAAACGCCTTTATTCCGATAATTTTTCAATTATCGCGCCGTCGGGAACTTCAAAAAGACGTTCATCAGGAATTTCGCTTAAAAACTTGATATCACTAAAGAGCCGCACATGCTCTTTACTTTTCCCCATGTGGCCATCGCTCCATTCAAAATTTTCCATCTTCGTTGGCATCTTGAGTCCCTGTATTTCTTGATATTCTGAGTAGATCTTGGCACTGTTTATTTTCGCATCCTCTTTATCAAAATATGAAATGGAATAAGTAAGTATGTTTAGCATGAAACTTTCGGGATCGATATAGAGATAGTACACATCTTCAGGAGTCAAACCTACTCCCGAACTAAAGGTGATTTTTAATGATTCATAAGTTTTGCCATTTATGGTAGCATTACCGGCATAGGTCGCAACGACCCCTGAATCTTTCAATAGAAATGGGACGCCTATAAAATAGAAGTCCAGATTGTAATAGAAGGCCGCTGACTTACCCGAAACTTTGCTGGCATCGGGTAGTGCCCACGTCACTTTTCCATCAAAACCGACTTCATATTCTTTTGATTTTATGTAAGCGCGTCGGTCTTTTAATTGTGTAATCTGATAGACCATTTTACCCTTGTCGTTGAGATTGTATTCTAAAGCTTCGAAGGAGTTCCATTTGGTCATACCACCATGGGCCGAAATGCACTTATTTAACAGGTCAGCTCCTTTTTGACTTTCAGGACTCAAAATAACTTCTTTTGGGGCAGGAATTATTTCTTTTTTGTCGATTTCCCTTTTTTCTTCTTTGCAAGCGAAAAGACAGACAATCGAAAATAATAAGAAATAGCAACGTGTCGATATCATTTTAGAGAAGTAACAAAATTGATTTTCGTTATCTATTTACCTATGGGTGAATCATCACATTTCAAATCACCTACAACGTACTGTATGCCATCCAAAAAGAATTGAAGCAACTCGGGATTGTCCATACTTTGTGCATTGTGTGACGGAGAACTATAGAATACCCTTCCTTTACCATGTTTTTTAATCCAGGCGACATAGTTGATGTTATTGTCTGCCTCTTTTCGTACGTCTTCCAATTGATCGACTTCTATGTATAGTAAAGGCCTAAAATTATATTCGGAATAGGCATTGTTAAAAAAATAGGGTTCGTCTACATGTGTAAATCCGTTGCCTTTAAAAGCTTGAACCAAGGGGTGTTTTTCGTCGACCTCTTTTAAGTGCATCTCTTGTTGTTTGGGGTGGTAATCAAAGCTGCCACCAATCATTTTACTGAATTTTTTCGAGTTGTTTTGTACGGTAATGGCCCCGTGCATAATCATCAAGCCGCCGCCGTTTGCAACATAATTCATCAAATTTTGTTCATAATGAGGAGCTTTTTCAGCAATTTCTTTTTCATTTAATGAAGTATTTGCTTTTAAAAGGTCTGCGAAAAGGTCTCGATCAGGCCCTGAAGGATTTGAATTGTTGAGTATGACAGCATCATATTTCTTGAGGTTTTCGGCCTCAAAGTTTGAAATATCATAACCCACATTTACCCCAAAAGCATTTGATTTTTTTGCAAGGACCTTTAACATCTCCACATTATGAGGTATTGTCCAATGGTCAAAACCGGTAGCCTTCGAGAAAACTAGAATATTCTTTTTTTTTGTGTTTTTAATTGTAGGCTCGGCGGGGGCTAGATTTTCTATTTTTGCCAGCCATTCTTCGGTAATTTCGATAGATTCAATTTGTTGGGCAAATGTGATACTTACTGCGAAAAAAAGAAATAATGTTAAGTACTTACTCATTAGAAATAGATTTATATTACATTTTAGTGGATTCCCTGACAATCAATTTGTGCTTTATAATAATTTGATCGGCAGACTGTATGTTTATCGAACCGCTTAGATGGCTGATAATACTTTGACCTGCCAAAACACCCATTTTATAACCGGGATATTCAATAGTAGTCAGGCTGGGACTGATTACCTCGGAAACTGGGTCATTGTTAAAACCGATAATTTTAATATCTTCAGGAATTCGATAACCCGCCTTTTTTAGCTCTTTAATACAATATACAGCGAAAGTGTCATTTGAAACGAAAATACCATCTACTTTATTGGCGGACCCTTCGATGTGGTCGATTGCATTCTTTATTTTATCAACCTTCAGGTCTACCTCCAAAAGGTTTTCATTGGCGAAATGAAGGCCATACTGATTTAGTGCTTTTCGATAGCCATCAAACCTCTCGGAATAGACATTTCTTCTTAGGCTCCCGCTGATGTGCAAAATATTTTTACATCCCTGTTCAACCAAATGTTCAGTTGCTTCATAACCTGCGGCCTCGTTATCTATTAGAATAGTCGGGCAGTTGGGTAGATCAAAGACCCTATCGAAGAAGAGAAGGGGAATTTTACGGTCGATAAAAGTCGTGAAATGGTCATAATTTTCGGTTTCATAAGCAAGTGATACCAAGAGAGCGTCCACACCACTGTCGAACAAGGTTTTGGCGTTCAGCTTTTCTTTTTCTTCCGATTCGTGAGATTGGCTAATAATCAGGTTATAACCAATATCATTGGCGACTTTTTCTATGCCGGATAATACAGTAGACATAAAATTAGAATTCAGTTTGGGAACGATTACACCAATTGTATTTGATTTTTGCTTGCTAAGGTTGGCTGCAAACTTATTAGTACGATAGCCCGCCTCTTTTGCCACTGAAAGCACCTTTTCTTTGGTTCTTTGACTTATGGAAGGGTGGTCGTTCAAACTTCGGCTTACCGTTGCCGGAGAAATATCAAGACGTTTGGCCAAATCATATATTGTAACCTTTTTCCCCATGTAGATTTGCGCAAATTAGCGCAACAATAATACGCAACAAATAAAACATACAAGTAATAAATTCAATTTTATTGTCTTTTTTATTCTTTTGGGGATAGTAATTCTTTTATATTTGAAATTATTTCTATTTAATTGAATAATTTTTATGCAATCGGTTGCGTAATTTAATATTTTTAAAGTTTTGATTCATAGTTCTTAGAACAATGTTCCACCTTTAATGACTATTTCTGAACTAGAAACGGATAGTTATAAGATTTGTGCCAGTTTTTTTTAGGTAAATCCAGTAGCCAAAACCTATATTTTATGAGAAGTATATTCCTGTTTTGTATTTTGATGAACATCATATCATGTGCAGAAAAAGAAATATATCGTTTCGAAGTTATGGAGGGCGACGGTTTTTTAAATGAAACTCCAGTTGCTATAGATATGTCGGACATTCCTTTCGATAACTTTGCCTTATATCAAAATGGGAAACAAATTCCGTTTCAAAAAAACGAACAAACAGGTGAGTTATGGTTCGTTCATCTTCCTGATAATTCCGCCAGCTATTCGATTGAGCCCGTAACGGTTGCAAGTGAACAGTCAAGACAATTCTCAGCTTTAAAAAAGGACGGCAACCTTCAATTGGCCTTAAAGGGGAATCCTGTTTTGCAATATCGCTATGAGATGACCTTTCCGCCTGAGGGTGTGGATTCCATATTTAGAAAATCAGGATATATTCATCCGATATTGACTCCGAAAGGTGATACCCTGACGCGGATTCAACCTCCAGATCATTACCATCATTATGGGCTTTGGGGGCCATGGACGCATACGCGTATCGATACCACAAGAGTTGATTTCTGGAATCTTGGGGAGGGTATGGGTACTGTACTTTTTAGAGAGTTTAATTCGACCAGTTCGGGGACAATTTTTAGTAGCTTCAATGCTGCACAAGAACATATTGATTTTAAGACCCAAGAAGAACAACAAGTAGCCTTAAACGAAGACCTGAGAGTGTGTTTATGGGGTTTGGACAGGCCCGACCGATACATGTTCGACTACACCTCTACCTTTAGTTCACCGCTTGATAACGGTATCCTATTTGAAGCCTATAGGTATGGTGGTGGAATAGGATTGCGTTTTAATGAGCGATGGAAAGCCGATAATTGTTCTGTACTGACGTCCGAAGGAAAAGATAGGTTAACCGCTGATGGCAGCAATTCCCGATGGTGTATCGTAAGCGGTACGTCCTCTGACGGAAACGGCACTAACGGCATTTTATTTATGAGCCATCCTGAAAATCAAATGCATCCCGAACCTATGCGTATTTGGCCGATTGATGCGAATGAGGGTAGGGGAGATATGTTTTTTGAATTTTGTCCGATCCGTCTTGAAGAATGGAAAATCGAACCAAATAAAGAATATTCATTAAATTACCGAATGTTAGTTTTTGAGGGGGAGTTGAAAGCAGAAGAAGCCGAATCGTATTGGCAAGCTTTTGCAAACCCACCTATTACTAGCTTCGATCTTAATAATCATTAACGAAATAGACAAAGAATGAAAAGAAGAAATTTTATAAATAAAACGGCCCTAGGTACTGTGGTCGCTGTGGGATTTCCCAGTATCGTGCCTGCAAGTGTGCTAGGTAAGAATGCGCCCAGCAATAAAATCAATATCGGCCAGATAGGATGCGGTAGAATAGCTTTGAGCCATGATATGCAAGACACCTTACGATTCGATGAGGCCAGGATTATGGCCGTTTGCGATTTAGATTCAAAAAGGGTTGATAAGGCTAAAATCTTTACTGATAAATTTTATAAAGAAAAGACTGGTAAGGAAAAGTACATGGATACCAAGACCTATGGTGATTATCGTGAAATGTTGTTGAACAAAGATATTGATGCGGTGATGATAAGCACGCCTGACCATTGGCATTCCCAGCCAGCGATGGAGGCAGCCTTGGCCGGTAAGGATATTTATTTGCAAAAACCGACATCTTTGACGATTAGGGAAGGTCAGCAATTAAGGGATGCCGTAAAAAAAACAGGGGTCATACTCCAAGTAGGTACTCAGCAACGTGCCATGCCACAATTCCGTGTCGCTGCCGAATTGGTGAGAAATGGTCGGATCGGGAAGATACATACGGTGAAAATAGGACTGCCAGGTGATCCTGCCGGTCCGGTAGCTCCAGAAATGCCGATACCTTCTAATTTGAATTTCGATATGTGGTTGGGTTCAACACCGGAGAAGCCCTATACGGAGATTGGCGTACACCCGCAAGATGATTATAGTAGGCCAGGTTGGTTGCGTCAAAGAAACTATGGCGCTGGTATGATTACAGGTTGGGGGCAGCACCACTACGACTCTGCAGCTTGGGGAATGAATACCGAATTAACTGGCCCAGTTTCGGTCGAGGCCTTGGCCGAGTTTCCAAAATCGGGATTATGGAACGTACATGGTGATTTCTTTGTAAAGCATGAATACGACAACGGAATGACAGTCTATACCAGTGGAGGCTATACAAACGGTATCGAGTATATTGGTGATGATGGATGGATTTTTGTTTCCCGTGGCGATTACCAAGCATCAGCCTCAGATCCAGTAGACCAGGAGAAGAGTGCAAAAGCTTTAAACGCTTCGGATCCGAAGATATTGGAATCAGTAATCGGGGCCGACGAAATTCATTTGGAGAAAATTGAAGACCAGCACGGTAATTGGCTCGATTGTATCAAAAGCAGAAAAGCACCGATTTCACCGATTGAAAAGGGGCACAAAGCCTGTACCGTATGTCTTATCAGCGACATAGCCATGCAGTTCGACAGAAAACTGGAATGGGACAATGAGAACGAGATGTTCATAAACGACGATGAGGCCAATGCCATGCTACATCGTGAGCAACGCAAACCTTATGGAACTGACTATGTAAAAGTATAGAACCAAAAAGTATTTTTTATGGAACACCTCCTCACATACAAAAGGAGGTGTTCCAATTTTAAAACGAGAATACTGTACCTTTAAAATCGGAAAAGTGAGATACATCGATTTGAAACTAAATTGAAAGCATACTTATGAAAAAATGTTTGATACTATTGTTAGTTGGCTTAATTTTCTCTTGTGGAGAAAAAAAACAAGCAGAAAAAAACATGGACGATGAAAAAATAAGCAAGGTCAAGCTGATGACTTTAGATCCTGGTCATTTTCATGCTGCATTAGTACATAAATCAATGTACCCTCAGGTTGATTCGACCATTTATCTTTTTGCGCCTGATGGGCCAGAAGTAAAAGGCTTTTTGAATAAGATCGAGTCTTATAATTCTAGGGAAGAAGTACCGACCCAATGGGCCATCAATAGTAATTACGGAGCCGACTATCTCGAACAGATGCTAGCCGATAAACCTGGCAATGTGATGATTGTTGCCGGTAAAAACTCAAAAAAAATAGACTATGTTTTAGAAGCTGTGAAGGCAGGTTTGAATGTGTATGCCGATAAGCCTTTGGTCATTAACCCCCAAGGGTTTGAAAAACTAAAGAAAGCTTTTGAGATTGCTGATGAAAACGGAGTTATGATTTACGATATTATGACCGAGCGTTTTGAATCAACAACGATGATGCAAAAACTTTTCTCTACGATGCCAACCGTATTCGGAGAACTTGTTGATGGCACGGCCGAAGAACCTGCGATTGTCAAAGAGAGTATTCATCATTTTTTTAAGTATGTATCGGGATCACCTTTAGTGCGACCCGCATGGTTTTTTGACGTAAATGAGGAAGGCGAAGGTATTGTTGACGTGACGACCCATCTGGTAGACTTGGTACAATGGGAGGCCTTTCCTGAACAAATTATCGATACCACAAACGTTGAAATGATAAAGGCAAGGCGATGGCCGACCATTTTGACTCCTGAAGAATTTCAAGAGGTAACTGGCCTAACGGATTTTCCTGATTACCTTCAGAAAGATATGGTGAAAGGTAAGTTGCATACCTATAGTAATGGCGAAATGATCTATAAAATTAATGGTAAACACGCCAAAGTATCCGTGATATGGAACTATCAGGCACCCGAAGGTACCGGTGATACCCATTACAGCATTATGCGTGGTACAAAAAGTGACCTCATTATCAAACAAGGTGAAGGCGAAGGTTACAAGCCCGTACTCTATATACTTCCAAAAGAAAAGGAGGGTTTTGAGGCAATTTTGGCTATGGCCATCGACAATGAGATTGGTGCCCGTTTTCCGGGTACATCGGTAGAAGATAATGGTGATGGAACTTGGCGTATTAACATTCCTGATGAATTAAAAATGGGCCACGAGGCACATTTCGGTCAGGTGACGCAAAATTACCTGAGGTATCTAGAAGCCGGCAAACTTCCCGAGTGGGAAGTGCCGAATATGATTTCAAAATATTACACGACTGTTGAGGGGTATAAAATGGCGAAAATAGAATGACGTTTAAGGGCGGATAATTTCTCTGTAATCCTCAAAAAAGCGTTCAAATTTTACCATATTATCGTTCAAAAACACCATGGTTTCTTGCCATGTATTTTTATTATGGATGGATACCCCAGATTTCTGAACGTAAACTCTTGAAATTTCCTTTCCGTTTTGCAGGATAAAAGTATCTTCGAAAATCGCTTCCGGCAGGTACTCTTCGGATTGAAGAATTGATTGTAGAGCTTGTAGTTTCTCCCAAAGTACAATTCGCCTCTCTAGATTATCGATATCGATATCCAACGAAACCATAGCCCTTTTTATATCAAAATGAAATTTGAGTACCAAACCTTTTGTCTTGGTATTGTACAATATCCATTTTCTTGGGAATGATTTACCGAAGGCTATCCAGAAATCTTGACGTAGTTTTTTTGATTCCTCTTTGCTGAACATTCTCTTATAGAAAATAGGCGATTGCGATTCCTAAAATTATGACCATGATCTTGCGAAGGTTAAACGTGTGCCCTTCAGAACTTTCAAAGAGGATGACGGTAGAAATGTGTAGAAAAACCCCAATCACCAATGCCGTGATAGGAGCATAATACGAGGTAACCCAATTTTCGTTTGCGGCGACGTAACTTCCCAACGGTGTCATAAAAGCAAAAAGGGCGATGAACAACAACGATTTGGCAAGGGGTATCTTCGAGTTCAACAAAAAAATGCTCAGAATAATTGAGATAGGTATTTTGTGGATTAAGATACCGTATAAAATCGTATCGTGATTTTCTATAGGGAAACCTTCCAAAAAAGAGTGTATACAGAGGCTTAAAAACAATAACCAGGGGAACTCTTCTTTTTCGCTATCTAAATGTACATGGCCATGTTCGGCCCCCTTTGAGAAAAATTCAAGAAATATCTGCAGTAAGATGCCCAACATTATAAAAACCCCAATGGTCTTAGCGTCTGATTTTTCGTATACTGATGGAAACAGTTCGAAAATGGTCAATGCAAGTAAAAAAGCACCACTAAAGGCCAATAGCAGTTTAACATGGCTTTTGTTCTTTGGTTTTATGACATAAACGAAGGCGAAACTCAATACGACTGCGAGTATAGGTAGAAGGTAGTTCATTGAGCGGCTTTCTGGTTGAGACTTAAAATTCCAAGCACTAAATTTTAAATCCCAAAAAATTATTATTTGGAATTTGGTACTTGGGTTTTAGAATTTTAACCGTTGGGGCTAAAATACTGTATTTTTGCTTCAACTTTAGAACAAGGTATGGGTAATAATTTTAAAATGGTGGCGAAGACCCTTTTCGGTTTTGAGGAAATTCTAGCGAAGGAAATCCGTAATCTAGGTGGTGGCAATATTGTGGAAGGAATTCGAAATGTGTCTTTCGAAGGCGATACGGGCTTTATGTACAAGGCCAATCTTTGCCTTCGTACGGCGATAAAAATCATTAAGCCTATCCATTCCTTTTCGGTTCGGAGCGAGCATGAACTGTATAAAAAGATATATGCGATGGATTGGTCGGAATTCCTTTCCGTCGATACCACTTTCGCCATTGACTCCACGGTAAATTCCGATAATTTCACCCATTCGCTCTATGTTTCCCAAAAGGTCAAAGATGCTATAGTAGACAAGTTCAGGGATATCGATGGTGCCCGGCCTAATGTGGACGTGAAATTTCCAGATATACGGATTAACATTCATATTCATAATGATTATTGCAATGTTTCGCTCGATAGTTCGGGTAGGTCATTGCACCAGCGCGGCTACCGGACCGCAACCAACATTGCGCCCATAAACGAAGTGCTGGCAGCCGGACTTTTATTATTAAGTGGTTGGGACGGACAATGTGATTTTCTGGACCCTATGTGCGGTAGTGGCACTTTTTTGACCGAAGCCGCGATGATTGCATGCAATATACCCGCCAATATCAATCGAAAGGAATTTGCGTTTGAAAAATGGCATGATTTTGACGAATCGCTGTTCGAGAGAATCGTTGCCGTGAGTTTGAATAAGACCCGCGAATTCCATCATAAGATAGTTGGGTACGATAAAGCGCCCTCTGCCGTACATAAGGCCATTGACAATGTGGAAAATGCTAACCTCTCGGAGTACATCAACATCGAGCGGAAGAATTTTTTCGATACCACAAAGTTGAACGAGGGGCGGCTGCATATGGTTTTCAATCCGCCTTACGGAGAACGATTAGACCGTAGAGAACTTGAATCTGGTTTCGATGTGGAAGCATTTTATGCCGATATTGGAGATACTCTTAAACGCCAATACCCCGGCACGGAGGCTTGGTTTATCACCTCGAACCTAGAGGCCTTAAAGTTTGTCGGACTGCGGCCTTCACGTAAAATAAAAGTGTTCAACAGTCACTTAGAATCACGTTTTGTCAAATATGTGATGTACGAAGGCAGTAAGAAGGCGAAGTTTCAGAATGTCCAGTAGATAGTTGTTAAAATCCGTCTTCGGGATTCTCTTCCGGTTGTGGTGGTGGCAACGCTTCTATCGGTTTATCTTTTGTTTTCTTGTCCTTTTTGTACAGAGGTATAAGATAGCTTATTGAATAATTGTAACCGACGCCAAACCGACTATCATCCGTTACCTTATTAAAACCAGGTATGAAAAGATTTCTAAAATTTTCAGGATCTTTATTGCTAATTAATATGCCTAATCTAGCGCTCGCTCCCAAAAAGAGGTTTTTAAAAATTTCGGCCTTTATTCCTAACACAAATTCGAGCCAAGAAGCCGTTAGACCACTGAATTCTTGGTTTTGAGTCGAACCTACGGCAAAATCATCAGGGTTCCAATACCGGTTTGTATTAAAGATCTTGTAATTGTTCAAAGTTTGGCTGAACGAACTAAAAGCATAACGGCCCCCAATATATATCATATTCTGTTCGCCATACCAGTTGCCGTAAGTATTATAATCGATACCTAATTTTATGTAACTTCCAGAAGCCGTAAAATTATAAAGATCACCTGTGGGATTATTTACCTCGTTGCCCAAAGGTACCCCAATGGTCTTTTTTTCGTTGCCCAACTCGGTCGCCAAATATAGTTTTTGGGTCAGCCTATAGTCGCCTACAAATTCAAGCCCAGTATAGTTATCGTCTAAAAAAGACACCAATACACGGCTTAAGTCGACCCCTACTCGAATACCGTAAGGTTGCTTATAGGCAACCGTATCCTGTTTGTTGGGGTCTATAGGTTTATCTTGGGCATAGCCAATTGCACAAACCAAAATAAGAAAAATACTAGTGCAATATTTTGACATGGGCCGAGGCTGTATTTTCTATTAAAGAGGTCGTTATTCGAGTTTCCTGAATCCAAACGCTGTCGTCTTGTTTTACCGTTGCCTCTATTGCATTATAGTTAACAATGTAGCCGCAGGCCCTTGATATAAAAATTTCCTGTATTTCATAACTCACAACTAGTGTATCTACATTAATATCGTCAATGCTAAGTTGTCGGGTCAGTGCAAAAGAGGTGCTATTGGCATCGACCAGCAACGGTATTACGATAGAGTCTAAGGCAATATTAGCTATGGTGTCTTTTGGTCCGGAGGGTAAAAGGCCCCGCACAACCAAATTCTGTACATCTTTAAATTCGGTGGTGTCAATCACATCGTAAAAGCGTATGACCAATCGAGGTGTATTAGCATCTACGCAGATATCGTCCTTTTCACAGGCCGAAAAGGAGAGTATGCCAAAAAGAACGATAAGAGGAATTCTTAATCTGAACATAGAACTATAACTTTTTTAAAAGTACGACATTTTCAACATGGTGGGTCTGTGGAAACATGTCTACAGGCTGTACTTTTACCACTTTATATACAGATTTCATTAATTCAAGATCGCGAGCCTGAGTCGCACTGTTGCAACTGACATAGACCACTTTTTGTGGAGAGATATTTAAGATTTGGTGTACTACGTCTTTGTGCATTCCGTCACGTGGTGGATCGGTAATGATAACATCCGGCAGGCCATTTTCGTTTATGAAATCTTGGTTGAAAATAGCTTTCATGTCACCAACGAAAAAATCTACGTTGCCGATTTCGTTTCGGTCTGCATTGGCCTTCGCATCGGCAATCGCCTCAGGAACGGACTCTATACCGACTACTTTTTTTGCCTTTTTTGCAACGAACTGTGCAATGGTGCCTGTTCCGGTATATAAATCGTAAACCAGTTCGTCGCCTTTCAAACCGGCGAAATCTCGGGTTACTTTATAAAGCTCGTATGCCTGCTCAGAATTGGTCTGATAGAACGATTTGGCGTTAATCATAAATTTCAGGCCTTCCATTTCCTCGAAAATATGGTCGCGCCCCGAATGGCAAACAATTTCTTGATCGTAAATGGTATCATTCTGCTTTTGATTGATAACGTATAGGAGGGATGTTATTTCGGGGAAGGTCTTCTGAAGGTAATTTAAAAGCAATTCCTGCTTTGTTTTATCCTTTTCAAAAAACTGGACTAAGACCATAACTTCTCCAGTGGAAGTGGTGCGTATCATCAACGTACGCAAAAGTCCGTGCTGATGTCTCGGATTGAAAAACGTTAAATCGTTTTTTATGGCAAAATCTCTTGTAGCTAACCGGATAGAATTCGAAGGGTCTTGCTGCAAGTGACATTTCTTTATGTCAAGAATTTTATCCCACATGCCGGGTATATGGAAGCCTAAGGCATTCTTGTCTTTTATTCGTTCATCGGATTTAATCTCATCTAAAGTCAACCAACGACTGTCAGAAAATGAAAATTCCATTTTATTTCGATAGAAATATTGCTTTTTAGAACCTATAATCGGCGATACTTCAGGCAATTCGAGATGCCCGATTCGTCTTAGGTTATTTTCCACTTCCTTCTGTTTGTAGAAGAGTTGGTGTTCGTAACCCATGTCTTGCCATTTGCATCCGCCACAAACTCCGAAATGTTGGCATTCTGGCCCAACTCTTTTATCGGATAGCGTGAGAAAATTGGTCGCGATTCCCTCGAAATAGGCTTTTCTCTTCTTGGTAGTCTGTATATCGACGATATCACCGGGTACCGTATTAGTTAAAAAAATCACCCTTCCGTCAGGGGCTTTGGCGACCGTTTTTCCTTTGGCCCCTGCATCGATAACTTCGACATTTTTAAAAAACTGTCGCGTGTTTTTTCGCCTCATGGGGCAAAAATAGGAATTGGATTGTATTTATTGGGGTAACTTGAATGGAATAACAATATTTTATGGAAAATTTGAACCTTTTCAAGATTAACCCGTCTTTAATACGAGTTCAGTTATGTATGAAGAATATTTTTTTATGATAGCAACTATAACATCAATAGCACTAAAATCTCCATTCAACTATTTTACACTGTCCTTTAAGGCATGGGAAATAATGAAACAGCTTAAAAGAACCTAACCTTTTCGGGAATTGGGCATTTCGAATCGTAACTCGAAAATCACTTGACCCTATAAACAAAAAGAAACGGGAAATTGAGAAATTAAATTCTTATATGAATTTGTCAAATGACGATGATATGCAAGCAGGCAATAAATCGGTGCTACAAAAGCTTCAACTTATGATTCGAGTTTTGCCAAAAGATCAGCAAGTTGTTTTGCGCCTTTTTTATACCGAAGAATATTCATTAAAAGAAATTTCTGAAATACTTGAAATTTCGGTTGGCGCTGTCAAATCGAGATTATTCCATGCCAGAGAAAGATTAAAAATAAGCTTAAAATAATGTATAGATTCACGCTGTAGTCTATCCTAAGGAGGGTAGAAGGGGCGGAAATGACAAAATCTCAATAATTATGAAAACAGAAAAAGAAAAAATCGATAAATTGATCAAGGAAACTTTTAGCCAAGAATAAGCTAAGAATAAGCCAAATTTTAAGACAATCTAGATGAGCAAAATCTTTTCGGAAAAATGGGGGAAGTGTATCGCGGTAAGATGGGTTGGTTGGCCATTGTAATGAATATTGTTCATCTGCTCATGTTCGGTCTTTTTGTCTATAGCATTGTTCAGTTTTTAAATGCCGAAGAGACCTTTATTTTGGTCAAATGAGCTGCAACAGGTTTTATGTGTTTGGTGGTCATGGGTATGCTCAAATTGTATATGTGGATGCAAATGGACGAAAATGATATACTTCGTGAACTAAAAAGATTGGAGCTTCAAGTTTCGGGTTTAGCACATAAATTCGATAGTTAGATTATCGATAAGACTATTTAAAATTGCCTAATATTTAGTAATTTAGCAATTCTGCCAAGGATGATTTCTCTCCTACGCTGAATTTTCGACTCTTCGAAAGGAAAAAGGTACAGAAGGAATTACTGAAGTTTTATTTAAAGTAATTTTTATCATGTCAGTTTTAGAACAAATTACTTCTGAAGATGCTATAGCATTGGAAGACAAACACGGTGCACACAATTATCATCCGCTTCCCGTTGTATTGAGCAGGGGAGAAGGGGTATATGTTTGGGATGTAGAGGGAAAAAAATATTATGATTTTCTTTCTGCCTATTCCGCTGTTAATCAAGGCCATTGCCATCCGAAGATAGTTGGGGCCATGACAGCGCAGGCCAATACGCTTACCCTGACTTCAAGGGCCTTTTACAATGATATGCTCGGTAAGTATGAAAAGTACGTTACGGAAACTTTTCATTTCGATAAGCTTTTACCTATGAACACCGGGGCTGAAGCTGTGGAAACAGCACTGAAGCTCTGTCGTAAATGGGCTTATGAAAAGAAGGGTGTCGCCGAGAATGAAGCACAGATTATTGTTTGTAAGAATAACTTTCATGGTCGAACCACCACGATAATCTCGTTTTCGAACGATCAAACGGCTCGCAAGAATTTTGGGCCATATACCGATGGCTTTATCAAAATCGAATATGATAACCTAAAAGCGTTGCAAGAAGCCTTGGAAAGCAATGCGAATATTGCAGGATTTCTAGTGGAACCTATTCAAGGTGAGGCCGGGGTTTATGTTCCATCTGAAAACTATTTATCGGAGGCAAAAAAGTTGTGTAAAAAACACAATGTACTCTTTATTGCGGATGAGGTACAGACAGGTATTGCCCGAACTGGCCGTTTATTGGCGACCTGTGGCAATTGTTCTTGTACAGATAAGCACTGTAGCGGCACACCTGAAGTAAAACCCGATATTCTGATTTTAGGGAAAGCACTTTCAGGGGGCGCCTACCCCGTTTCGGCCGTTTTGGCCAACGATGACATTATGGGTGTTATCCGCCCTGGTAATCATGGTAGTACTTTTGGGGGAAACCCCGTAGCTGCGGCTGTTGGAATGGCCGCTCTTGAAGTTGTAAAAGAGGAGGAACTGGCCCAAAATGCTTTTGTGCTCGGTGAACTTTTTCGCGCAGAACTGAACAAGTTCATACGCACCTGTTCTGTTATGACGAAAGTCAGGGGTAAGGGCCTTTTAAATGCCATTTTGATCAACGATACCGAAGACAGCTCTACGGCATGGGACATTTGTATGGCTCTAAAGGAAAATGGCCTCCTGGCAAAACCCACCCACGGCAATATTATTCGCTTTGCCCCACCATTGGTAATTACGAGCGCGCAACTTTTGGATTGTATCTCAATAATTACGAGTACATTAAGGCAGTTTGAAAAATAGAAAAATCCCCTGAAATTCAATTTCAGGGGATTTTCGCTTAAAATTATCTTTCAAATTTTAAAAGGCCCCGCTTTCAGATGCAGCCGCAACAATAATTGCAGCAATTACGCTAAAATAGATAATTGCAAAAATCAGATAAATAGCCGCAATGGCCAATCCGATATAGGATAGAATTTTACCAGTTTTAGCATTTTCGATACCTGTATACTGTCCTGCACTTTCTATAAAATGTCGTTGGGCTGTTTTTGCGTTCGATAGACCGATAAAACTGAAAATAGCTCCAAAAGGACCACAGCAGGTAATGGTCAATACTATAGATAAAATACCAAAAGTCAAGGCGTTGCTAGCTCCTGGAAGTTGTTGTTGCTCCATATGGTTAATAACTTATTCTTCGATACCGTATTGTTCCAATACTTCCATGGTCTGCTCCATGTAAGCTTCCCATCCACCCATTTGCATTACGGAATAAACCGTCCATATCAAAGAAAGCACACCCAAGACCAAGCCTATGATTGCCACAATCTTGGCGGTTTTTAGTTGGCTGAAATTCGAATAATTCTCAGGATTTTCTTTGTAAAGTTTTTCATCTTTGGATGTTAAAAATAGAGCTATTCCCGATAGTACGATTCCACCGAGGCCGGCACTAATACAGCAGCAAAGGTATGATGCTATACCTAGCACCAGGGCTATAGTTACATTAGGTAATTTTTGTTGTTCCATAATTGTAAAGGTTTAGTTAGATGAATTTTAGGATATAATTGCCGAGTATCATTGCGACACTTGTTATCATTAAAAAAATGATAATTTTATTGTTATATTTTATTTTGATAAAGTTGTCGAGTAGCAGGAATCCGAACAATAGTAAAATGACGTATATAGCTGGATATATCTTAAAAGCGGCTACGAAATTACCTTGAGCCAAAAAGGCCAGCGATCGTTGCAAACCACAGCCAGGGCAATCGAAGCCAAAAATTTTTTTGGTGAGGCACGGAAGCATATAATCTTCGGCAATCAATAAAAAAGTGGCCAATTGCATTTTTTTCCATTAGAAATTCTATCACGAAAATTACCATTATTTTTGTGGATACAAAACAAATTATGATCGTTTTTCAAAAAGGGGACATGGTAGAGACCATCGATGATGTGGTACGAGGAACGGTAACAAATGTTGCTGCTAAAAAGATTACTGTTGAGACCGATGATGGATTTTTGCTCGATTTCGAACCTTCTGAGCTGTTGAAAATTGATGGAGGCCTTATAAAAGTCAGTAATTACGAAATTAGCCAGATAAAGGCTGAGAAAGAGTTGCCGAAAAGAAAAAATCGGCAAACGCTAAAGCCTAAAGAACGCAGTTCCCCAAAGATGGAAGTCGACCTTCACATCAATCAATTGACGAATTCTACAAGAGGCATGACCAACCATGAAATGTTAAACCTACAAATGGAAACCGCCAAACGACAGCTAGAGTTCGCTATGCGTAAGCGAATACAAAAGGTTGTTTTTATTCACGGAGTCGGTGAAGGTGTGCTTAAGGAAGAATTGTATTATTTATTCAGGCGGTACGAAAACGTAAAGTATTACGATGCAGACTATCAAAAATATGGGCTAGGGGCGACCGAAATCTATATTTATCAGAATGCCTAATCTGCAAAAGAAGTATAGCTACCGATACTTACGGTCTCTATCTCCTCAAGCGGAACATCTTCGACATCGACACCATTGCCTTGGAGTGTTAAATTTAATTTTTCTAAAGTAAAGGTATGGGTGAAACTTATTTTTCCTTCACCATCAGGGGCATTTTCAACGGTATCGATACTCAGATCACCAGATGTCGAGACATAATTCCAGCTTTCGATTTCTTCAGGCTGAAGAGTGGTCGTACAGACCATTTCCGAAGCTACCAGGGTATCTAAAACTACATAATTAAAAATTCCGTTTTCAAGATTTACTATACGGGCGGCCGTTTCTGCAGTAGAGGTGTTGGCCAATGAATCGGTCGGAACATCTAAAGAAATAAACTCGTCGTTGATTAATTTGTACAAACGTATACTTCCTTGCGTAGGAGCAGTATCACACTCGGAAAAAGCAGCGATGTCCTCGTAATTTGAAAAGGGCGTAGCAAGTTTTGCACTATTCGCTGTACTTGTTGTAAAATCACCATATTCAAAGGTCGAAGAGTCTGTGATGCTCTCGCCTAAATCGTTGGTTAATGAAAGACCAGTAATTAAAATGGTATGTAAATAACTTTTATTGTCTTTTGTAGACGAACTTACCTTCGTATCAATAGCGATATCACCTGCTGTAGCCGTATTCTCTGTCACAACAATAGGCTCTAGCGCAGGAACGGCATCACAAAAGTAGCCTTGCGAGACATTCTCGGAGAATAGCCGATAGATAAGGTTCGATGGCGATGGTATCGTACTGGTAATCGAACCTGGTGTAGAGGTTTCGTGTTTCAGAAGACCACTTGGCAAGTCTAAAAGCAATGCCTCGTCTTGATCGATCTTAAAAAAGAAGGTGGTTTCGATGGGTTCGTCAAGATTTCCGCACGATGATACATTAACCGATTCAAAATCGATGCGAGCGATTTGTATATTACCATCATCGCAAGCAAAAAATACTATTAAAAACCCGAGAAATAACGTTTTCTTCATGGCTCAAATTTAAAGGAAATAAAGCACAAGTTTATGTGCAATTAGGGAGAAATTAACTTTAATTCAACTAATTTTACGCGGTTTTAATTGAATTTTTTGGTAATGGAAAAAGTATATTTAGACAACGCCGCTACAACCCGAGTAAGGGAAAATGTGATAGAGAAGATGCATACGGCGCTATCGAATTTTTATGGTAATCCGTCATCGACGCATAGTTTTGGGCGTTCGGCAAAGACCGCCATTGAAAGTGCACGGAAAACGATTGCTAAGTACATGAACGCCCATCCATCAGAAATAATTTTCACCTCTGGTGGTACCGAGGCCGATAACATGATATTAAGGTCAGCCGTTCGCGACTTAGGAGTGAAAACGATTATCACTTCTAAAATTGAACACCACGCCGTTCTTCATACTGCAGAAGACCTTCAAAAAAAATCTGGTGTTGACTTGCAATTTGTCAAGATCGATGAATATGGTGATCCCGAACTTTCGCATTTAGAGGCCTTGTTGAAAAAAGACGGTGCTAAGAAAATTGTGAGCCTTATGCATATCAACAACGAAATTGGTAATAAGACCGATATCGATGCCGTTTGTCAACTTTGCAAAAAATACGGTGCTCTTTTTCATTCCGACACTGTACAATCAATAGGCCATTATCCATGGGATGTGCAAACAACTCCAGTTGATTTTATGACCGCCGCGGCCCATAAGTTTCATGGGCCCAAGGGTGTCGGTTTCGCCTTTATAAAGAGAAATTCAGGACTGAAACCCATGATTTCTGGCGGGTCTCAAGAGCGAGGGTTTCGCGCAGGTACGGAATCATTCCATAACATTGTAGGTCTTGAGGAAGCCTTCGTAGCGGCATATGATAACTTGGAAGAGGAAACGGCCTATGTCTCAGGGTTGAAAAGTTATTTTATTGATAGGATAAAAGAAGAAATACCAGCAGCAAAGTTTAACGGCCATTCAGGAAATTTGGAAAAAAGCACCTACACGTTAGTAAATGTCTGTCTGCCCATTGAACCGCAAAAAGCTTTGATGCTCTTGTTTCATTTGGATATTAAGGGAATTGCTTGTTCCAAAGGAAGTGCCTGCCAATCTGGAAGCGATATGGGTTCTCACGTACTCTCCGGAATTTTGAATGATGACGATTTAAAAAAACCTTCATTGCGATTTTCTTTTTCGAAGTATAATACCAAAGAAGAATTGGACTATACCATTGGCATTTTGAAAGGATTTGTTGAGGATTAAAAGTCTTGGAAAAGAGAATCAATTCCGTTTTCTATCCTTACGTTTTTCACGATCGTATGGAAATTTACGGGCGGCCAGTTTCATCATCCGGTCGATTAGGTCGTTCGTGTTCCTACCCGACTTTTTGTTGATTTCCTTTTCGTATTTCCAAAGCAGCTTACCTGTGGTGCCATCGCTTATTTTAACACCGATACGGCCATAATTTGCATCGCCTAGAAAGTAATCCATAAAATTGAACGCTGTCGAAACCCCTTTTGATAGTAGCACGTTGAGGTCAATAGTCCCACTTACAATACCGTCAACACCCAAAATTTCACTAAGTTCTTTTGTCGTGTAGACATCGATGTTATTGAATTCAATATCGTTCTTGGCCAATATTGCGTTCGTGTTTTTAATATTCTGGAATTCAACTGAGAATTTTTTCTTTTTCTTCCGTTTTGAAAAATAAGTTTCCAAGGCATTTTGTACGGCATAGCCCTCCTTTTCTTCGAGCGCTTTTAGTTCTTCGGTCGATATTTCGTCCTTAAGGTCTAAATTGGTCAGAAATGGTATAATTCCCAATACTTCGTGTTCTTCGCTCAGGTCGTCGAACTTAGCACTCTCATAAATATTCTTTTGGGCGTTCGCTATTACAGCCGTAAGAAAAAATAAGACATAAATGGCTTTTATCATCACTTCTAAAATTAAAAACGCATTCGCAACCTTATGTTCAACACTCGACCGGTCATAAAATTCGGAATTGCAAATTGCTGTTTACTATCAATATCCCTCACCCAAGTATTGGTAATAGAATTTTGATTGTTGAACAGATTAAAGATTTCGAAACCTGCACTTAGTTCTTTAAACTTTTTTGACCAATGATTTTTAGGATAGGTTTTATCTCCACCTACAAAAATATAGGAAATTCCCAAATCTGCACGTTTATAATCGCGTAATCTGTTCTGAAAGGCATATGGATCTGCATAACTAGGAGAGCCTCCAGGTACACCTGTATTGTATACTAGATTAAGGTACATTTTAAAACTAGGAAAATCGGGTATGTAATCTTGAAACAACAGCCCAAATTTCAAGCGTTGGTCGGTGGGTCTGGCAATATAGCCTTTATTGTCAATAGTCTCCTCTGTTTTTAAAAACCCGATACTTATCCAAGATTCCGTACCTGGAACAAAGGCCCCGTTCAGTCTCACGTCTGCCCCATAGGCATATGCTTCGGCATTATTATTAGCGGAATAGCGTATACGTACGTCATCCAATGTATAGGTGTTTACATCATCCAATTTTTTGTAGTAGACTTCACTCAATACGGTAAACGGTCTTTGCCACCAAGTAAATGAATATTCGTTACCCAAAACAATATGTGCTGATTTCTGGGCTTTTACGTTTGGTTGTACCGTTCCTGTCTCATTACGCAGCTCACGATAAAAGGGAGGTTGTTGATATAGACCGCCCGATAGTCTAAAAAGCATGTCTTTTTCCCAATTCGGTTTGATGGCGAACTGAGCTCTCGGACTAAAAATAATCTGGGAGGTACTTTTTAAATCCACTCCGCGTACCGTCCAGTATTGTGATCGAAGACCGATATTATAATAGATGTCATTTGTTTTCCACTGCAAGCGGTCACTAAACTGTACAAAGCCCGAAAACCTATCGGTCTTGACAAAATTCCGTGCATTTACACTTTCAAATGCTTCTAAAGGGGCCTCAAAAGGTTCTTCTGGTTGGTTATTCGTGAATTCAGGCAGGGGAGGACGGATAAAAAAACCCGTAGAATCGATGAACTCAGATTCCCGTAGTTGATCTCGAATGTCTTCATGAGTATATTTCACTCCCCATTCAAAAGCCTTGTTTCCTTTATTATAATTTCCCTTGTGAGCCAAGTTGAAAATTAGGGCATCCAAATCATTTCTTGCCCGATTGAATTGAGATCCCATACCACGAGGTGTGTTTGTATCTCCAAAATCGCCACTTCCTAAATTGGAGTCGACTGCGCCCAATTCATATGTTGCGATAACATCGGAATATTCCTCCTCGGTAGTATGATAAAGCGAAGCAATGAGCTTTAAGGTTGTCGTATCGTTTAGAAGATAATTGCCTTTCAACGCGCCTAAAACCGTATTATACCTATTATTCTCCTCTCCCTCATAAAAAACAACTAAAGACCGTTGGTCGTTAAGTGTGCCAAAATTTGTCTGACGGCTTAAAGGTTCGTTTCGATAATCGTTAATGGAAAGATTACCCAAAAAGTTCAAATGAAACTTGTTCGAAAACCGATATGTAGAATAGGTCTGAAAATCGATAAAGGTCGGATTGAAATTAGTGTTCGTCTGCTGACTGTTTACCAAAAGCCCATTATTACGGTAGCGAACACCAGAAATACTACTGAAATTTTTGTCTTTCGACAATGTTTCGACTGTAGCAGAAGCCCCTAGAAGACTTATGTCTAATTGCAATCCGAATGCGGTGGGCGTTTTGTAGGTGATATCTAAGACGGATGAAAGTTTGTCGCCATATTTAGCCTGAAACCCTCCCGAAGAGAACTCAACACCCGTAACCATATCGCTGTTCACAAAGCTCATGCCTTCTTGCTGCGCGGAACGAACGAGAAAAGGGCGATAGACTTCGATTTCGTTTACATAGACTAAGTTTTCGTCATAATTTCCGCCACGAACGCTGTATTGCGTACTAAGTTCGTTGCTTGAAGAAACGCCCGGTAATAATTTTAAGATATTTTCTACACCTGCATTGGCTCCTGGTATGTGCCGTATGATTTCTGGGGAAATGGTAACGATACCTTCAACGTTTCTCTCTCCCGTTGGTGAAACGGTCACCCCATCGATTTGTATCGCATCCGATTTTAATACCGGGTTGAATTCGTAGGTCTCGTTAGTGTTCAGAATTAAATTTTCGAGTACAACATTTTTATGCCCCAAATGCGAAAAGATAATCGTATTAGCTATATCGGCCGTAACGGGTAGAACATAGAAACCGTTTTCGTCTGAAAATGTGCCGTTGCCGTTTGTGGTAACGTTGACCTCTTTAAGAGGTTTGTTCAAATCGTCTAAAACGACTCCTGTAATAGTGGCCGTCTGGGCATATAGAGAAAGGGTAATGCATGCCAACAATAAAAAGAGTACGGGTTTAAGATACTTCAACAAGATATCATTTTCTAAAAAAAGTACTTGTAAAGGTACTGGAATTGCCGACATTATCCGTTACGGTAACTTCTAGTTCGCATTCTTTCTGGTCAAGAATAACATCATCAAAGTTATAGGTGAGTGTATTGGTCTTGGGTTCATATTCCATTAGCACCCATTTCCCGTTGAGGGTAGCGGTGTATGTGTCGACACCACTAAGGTCATCAGAAATATGTATACTCAGATAGCGGTAGTTATTCAGCCACTGTTTTTTCTTAAAGTTTTTTGAACGAATTCTGGGGGCTATGGTATCGCGGGCCAAGGTATAGGTGCCCAAGTTTCGGGTTCTGGTAGTAAAGGTCTCTCCTCGTTTATAGGTAGATGCATGACTGGGCCGAAGTCTACTATCGAGACGGGCAATGAATAGCTGTTTTCTTTCTACCTCGGAATAATCCGAAACGTCGAAAGTAATGGTAAAGTTTCGGTGCGCTGCAATCCTGTTATTATGTATGGTAACAGTATCGTTATCTTTTTTCAGGTCGATGTAAAAGTCATCGTAAAAAGTATTTGAAGGAAAATAGACCTTTGCTCCCCCTAAGTCGTAGTTATTAGGCTTTTTGGCAATCACGTAGTTTTCGGTTTTCATCTCGTCTTTTTCGACTTTCACGGGTTCATTCTTGCCTTCAATAGGTATAACCGCCTTGACTAGATTGCCTTCGTAATCTTTGATTAATAATTCTACGTTGTAACTTAGCCCCTCGCGCACTTCTATCTTACCATCATTTTTTAAAGTATTGTAAATGCTCAAGCGATTTCTGGGCACTTTAAAGAGTTTCTGTATACGTTGGCGGTACTTACCATAACGGTCATAATCAATTAAGGTGTTGAGATATCTTGTCTCGGTAAATGAAAAGCTTTCGAAATCGTAATCAGTATATATTCTTCCGTTGACCAATTGCTGAACCGCATATACGCCATTTTTGTTGGCCGCAAGATCTTGTCGGTCATAACCTATAAAACCAAAGCCAATTGTTCCGATGGCATTGACTGTTTCTGCCAAAAAAGTACCGTCTGCTTGTTTTTTGAAGTCAAGTTCGATGGTACTCTTGCTTTGGTTGACCTTTGCGTTTTCAGATAATGGATATCCGAATAGTTTTAACAATGTGGGATTCGTGGCGTCTCTGATTTCCAGTCCGTATAAAAGTGGATTGGTCGGTTTTTCGGAAATGCTGCTACGGATTTCAAAATGTAGATGTGGTCCTGACGAACCACCGGTATTGCCCCCGTAAGCTATGACTTTTCCTTTCTCTACTTTCACCTCTCCGTATTCGGGAAATACCTCTACCTCGTACGATTTCTTTTTATATTGCTCCTTTTTGATATACGCTTCGATTTCCGGGGCAAATTTTTGTAAATGCCCATAGACGGAAGTGTAGCCATTGGGGTGAGCGACATAAAGTACCTTCCCATAACCCCAATGTGATATTTTTATCCGGGTAACGCTTCCATTAGCGATGGCATAAATTGGAAGCCCCTGACGCTGTTGGGTTTTAATATCTACTCCGGAATGGAAGTGGTTCGATCGTAGTTCGCCAAAGGTTCCCGCGAGTACTAAAGGTATATCCATGGGGGAACGAAAAGCGTCTTCAGGGTATTGTTCCTGACCAATACCGGCAATAGAGCAACATAGTAAGAGACTAAAAAAAACTTTCCTCATAATCTTAAATACGACTGCGAAATTAGCCAAACGGTTTGGATTCCTAAAAATACAACGTCTAAAAAACTGACAGATTCGTTTTTTACTAGTGTAATTGATAGGTTAAGAACTCATCTTGTTTTTTTGTTCATAACTCAATTCGATAACTTTTGGAATACTTTTCACTTTTAGCAGAAACTTTTTTTGAGCTGTGTAGTCCCTAATTCCGGGCTGATGTACAATAAAAAAATACGATAAGAACGTAAACTCTACCCAAGCACATCGGGTGTAGGCATTAAGAATAACGCAAGATGGGCCTTTAAAGTATTGCCCCAAGAATAATTGAAAAAAGAATTGCTAAGTAGTGATAGGTATGTTAACTTTGTGTAAATGCATTGCGCTTGAGATTATGAGTGAATTGGTCAAAGTTGTCGATTCTTTGGAAAATAAAATTAGCAAGTTGTTGCACAAATTAGAATTGTTGCACCAAGCTAATACCAAATTGGAAGATGAATTCAATTCCCTAAAGAACGATAAGGAAAGGGTGTCGAATTCCGTTTCCGTTTGGGAAGAGAAGTACAATTCGCTCAGATTGGCAGGAACAATGTTTGGCAGTAATACGAATAAGACAGAAGCTAAGCTTAAAATAAATACGTTGATTCGAGAGTTGGACCATTGCATTGCACAACTTGCCGAATAACGTTTGAAAAATAAGATGTCGGAAAAGCTCAAAATAAAGCTTTCAATTGCAGATAGAGTGTACCCTTTGACTATCGACCCCAGCCAAGAAGAAGGCTTGCGGAAGGCGGCAAAGAACATTGAACAGTTGGCAAAGAAGTTCGAACAGAGTTATGCCGTTCGAGACAAGCAAGACGTTCTTGCAATGTGCGCCCTGCAATTCGCCTCGAAGATAGAGCAGCGTGGCATCGATAATAGTGAAGGAAACCAAGAAGCCACTGAGCGGCTTAAAGCTCTTGACCAATTGGTGACTTCTAAGCTTGGTATTAAATAAATACGTTCTTTAAAATAGCATAAGTTACTGCCCACATTGGTATTACCTTTTGACGAACTCAACATTAATTTGTTTAAAAAGGGTGAGTTTAGGTTGTAAAAGCAAGCCTTACTTGTATAAGGATCCTTGATCAGTCTGTTAGCCCTAAACCTGTTTATTGGAGTTTGTTCAAAACTTCTCCAATGTGGGCTTTTTTTATACTAAATTTTTATAATATGGATAGTGCAACACTAATAATAGCAGTACTTATAGGCCTCACCATCGGATTTGGAATCGCTAAATTTATGGAAAAAGGCAAGGCCTCTAAAACCATTGGTAATGCCAAACAACAAGCCGATGCTATCTTGAAGAGTGCAAAGGTCGAAGGCGAGAGTATTAAAAAAGATAAAATTTTTCAGGCAAAGGAAAAGTTCTTGGAACTTAAGGCGGAGCACGAAAAGGTTATTGTCGGCAAGGATAGGAAAATCAACGAAGCCGAGAAACGTACTCGAGACAAAGAATCCCAGATAAGTAGTGAGCTTGCAAGGAACAAAAAGCTTAACGAACAGCTTGATGTCAAGATTAAAGAGGTCGCCCATAAAGAATCGATTTTCGAAAAGAAACAGGCTGAACTTGAAAGACTACATAAAAACCAGGTTCAACAGTTGGAAGTGATTTCTGGACTTTCGGCAGAGGATGCGAAGGGAGAGTTGTTAGAGTCACTGAAAGAGACTGCCAAAACTGATGCCATGGCCTATATTCAGTCCACTGTCGAGGATGCCAAACTTACGGCACAACAAGAGGCCAGAAAAATTATTATCAATACAATTCAACGTATCGGTACTGAAGAGGCTGTCGAAAATTGTGTTTCGGTTTTTAATTTGGAATCGGACGATGTAAAAGGTCGTATAATCGGCAGGGAAGGGCGAAACATCCGTGCGCTAGAATCTGCAACAGGCGTTGAAATCATTGTAGATGATACACCAGAGGCCATAATTCTTTCTTGTTTTGATTCCGTTCGTCGAGAAGTTGCACGACTTTCGTTACATAAATTAGTGACCGATGGTAGAATACATCCCGCACGTATCGAGGAAATTGTAAAAAAGACAGAAAAACAGATTGAACAAGAAATCGTGGAGGTCGGTAAACGTACCGTAATCGATTTGGGAATTCATGGCCTGCATCCTGAACTCGTGCGAGCTGTTGGTAGAATGAAGTATCGGTCATCTTATGGGCAGAACTTGTTGCAGCATTCGCGTGAGGTCGCTAAACTTTGTGGGGTAATGGCCGCCGAACTTGGCCTTAACACGAAGTTGGCCAAGCGCGCCGGATTATTGCACGATATTGGTAAGGTACCCAACACTGAAGCTGAGGTCGAAACACCGCACGCTATTTTAGGTATGCAATGGGCCGAAAAACATGGGGAGAAACCCGATGTATGTAATGCCATTGGTGCTCACCACGACGAGATAGAAATGAAGACCTTGATTTCGCCTATCGTTCAAGTCTGTGATGCCATAAGTGGTGCACGGCCTGGCGCACGTAGACAAGTATTGGATTCTTACATACAACGCCTCAAAGACTTGGAAGATGTCGCCTTCGGCTTCACGGGTGTACAAAAGGCATATGCCATTCAAGCTGGTAGAGAGCTTCGTGTAATCGTAGAAAGTGAAAAGGTTAGCGACGAAAAAGCGGCTCAGCTATCCTTTGAGATTTCACAAAAAATTCAAACTGACATGACCTATCCCGGGCAAGTCAAAGTTACCGTTATTCGGGAAACACGGGCTGTTAACGTGGCTAAATAAACAAATACTTCTATTGTATAAAAACAGGCCGTTAGGCCTGTTTTTTCATTTGCGAGGATATGATTTTTGTCATACTTTCTTGCTCATTTGAAATGTATATTTAAGGTGAATTTAAACTGGACATCATGAAAAAAAGAACACCAATTTCCGCAATAATGACGAAAGATGTCATTACCTTAAATACCACCGATGATTTGGCAACAGCCGAACGTCTTTTCAAAAAAAATAAAATTAGACACATACCGGTAGTATCTGGAAAAAAAGTTGTTGGTATGCTGAGTTTGACTGATTTACTTAGGATAAGTTTTGCAGAAGATTTTGATGAAGAGTCGGTAGGAACTATCGTATATAATATGTTTACCATTGAACAGGTTATGGCCAAAAATCTGGTTAGCGTGGCTTCATCGACTATAATTAAAGAGGTAGCTGAAATATTGTCAAAAAAGGAATTTCATGCGATACCCGTTATCGACAATGGCGAATTGACAGGCATTGTTACCACAACTGATTTAATTAACTACTTGATTGAGCAGTTCTAAATGATTTTAGATAAAAAGAGCCTTTTTCGGCTCTTTTTATTTTTTGTTTAAAGTAGCATCTAACCAAACTTCTAGACGTCGCGTTTCCTCTTCGGTGAGTTTTACTTTTCTTCCCTTAGGCATTTTACCTTCTACGAAAACCTGTTTGTTGATTTCAATGGCTAGGGAGTTCATATTATCCATGCTGAAAATTTCGGTGCGTTTTTTGGTGCCGTGGCATGCATTGCATTTGTTTCGGAGCACAGTAAAGGCTTCCTCCTTGGCATCTGTTTGTGCCGCATACGTTGTATAATCGTTTATGGAAAAACCTCCTTTATCGTTCGCTCTAGAAAGTAATTGACCAAGAAATAAAAGTAAAACAAAAACCGGAAGGTATTTCATAATGTGAATCGTTGGTGATGATTTACCACGGCGATTTTCATAAAGATACAATTAATGCAAAGCCCTTTTATCAATTGGCTATCGTACGGGTTTTTCGTATTCGTTTTTTCGCTATTTTTAATTTTGATAAAATTCTTAAATCGTATGCAGCTATTAAAATTGGTGAAAGACATTCTTCCTATTAGTTTACTAGTGGTTATGGGGATGCAAATTTCATGTTCGGATAAGAGCACAAAAACTATCGATTATACCGCGCTTTCTGAAGTGGAAAAAAGAAAACCTGAAAATGCGCTTTCTTCTATGGAAGTGGCCGACGGATTAAAGTTGAGCTTGTTTGCATCCGAACCGATGGTGGTGAACCCGACCAATATGGCCATTGATGCGAAGGGTAGAATATGGGTATGCGAGGGCACTAACTATAGGGATTTTGCCAACCCCGAAATTTCATACGATAATGCGGGAGACCGTATTTTAATCTTGGAGGATACCAACCATGATGGCGTTGCCGATACCTCAAAGGTTTTCTATCAAGGTAAGGATGTAAATTCGGCATTGGGCATTGTAGTTTTGGGCAATAAGGTCATTGTTTCGGTGAGTCCCAACGTATTTGTTTTTACCGATGAAAATGGTGATGATGTGCCCGATTCCAGAGAAGTTTTATTTTCAGGTATCGAAGGTGTAGATCATGACCACGGGATGCATGCTTTTGTATTCGGCCCTGATGGCCGGTTGTACTTTAATTATGGAAATAATGGGAAACAGTTATTGGATAAAGAGGGGAATGCCCTAAAAGACATCCATGGAAATGAAATAAATGCGGACGGAAGTAATTATCGCGAGGGAATGGCTTTTCGTATGGAAATGGATGGTTCCAACATTGAAGTTTTAGGCCATAATTTCCGGAATCCCTATGAGCTTGCTGTTGATTCTTATGGTGGACTTTGGCAATCTGACAATGACGACGACGGTAACCGTGGCACCCGAATCAATTACTTGATGGAATATGGCAATTATGGATTCAAAGATTTGCTTACAGGTCAAAATTGGCGGGAAAGAAGAACGGGCTGGGAAGACGAGATACCCAAACGACACTGGCATTTGAATGACCCGGGTACGGTACCTAATCTTTTGCAGACCGGTTCAGGATCACCTTGTGGAATTCTAGTCTATGAAGACGAGCTTCTTCCCGAAAAATATCAAGGCCAATTGATCCATGCCGAACCGGGCCATAATGTGGTACGGACTTATATCGTAGAAGAAAAAGGTTCGGGCTATTCCGCGAAAGTTGAAAACCTGGTCAAGAGTAAAGATGACTGGTTTCGACCAGATGATGTCACGGTAGCGCCAGATGGCTCCCTCTTTATTTCAGACTGGTACGATGGTGGGGTAGGAGGCCACAAGGCAGAGGATATTGAACACGGAAGGATTTATCATGTATCTACCAAAGAAGGCTACGTGCCCAACAACTACGATTTCACGACTGGGGTGGGAGCTTCGATAGGGTTGTTCTCCGATAACATGGATGTATTCTACCAATCTTGGCAAAAACTAAATGGCATGGGGGATGCCGCCGAACCCTTTTTAAAGGAAATGATTGAAAAAGGAGGAACGGCCAAGGCAAGGGCATTATGGATTGGAGCAAAAAACCCCTCTAAGACCAAAACGTACATTGAGATAGCTCTTAGTGATGTGGATACCAAATTCCGTGTTCAGGGTATACGAATGGCCCGATATTTAGCAAAGAATGAGTTAGAGCGTTATCTTAAAATCGTAAGTACCGATTCTTCCCCTCAGGTACGTAGAGAAGCGGCGGTAGCTTTAAGGTACCTCGGAACTAAAAATGCGGCCGAGCTTTGGGCGACTTTGGCGGAACAGCACGATCCGAAAGATCGTTGGTCTTTGGAAGCTTTGGGAATCGGTTCCGACAAGTTTCCAGACCTTTATTTTTCTGCTTGGAAAAAGAATGTAGGTAATGATTGGATGAGCGATAAAGGGAAACAGATCGTATGGCGCACAAGGGCTGCTGCTACTGTACCACTATTGGCGGAAATAATCAAGGATGAGGCGATATCCGACGAGGGCATGGCATCCTATTTCAGAGCTTTTGACTTTAAGGTTCACCCTAAGAAAGACGAAATATTACTTGCTTTACTGAAAGTAGACCATTCCAAAATCAAGAAAATACAAGCCTACGCCATAGGTCAGTTGAACGAAGATTTTGTAAATAATTCTCGACAGCATACCCAGACGGTCAAAAGCGTATTGCCTGAAATAGAGGGTACAGCAGAATGGTTGATGGCCATTAAAAAATTTGGACTAAAGAATCAGAACCAGGCTATTTTTGAGTTAGTACGAGAAGGTACTGATGAAGCACTTCAGAAAGAAGCTGTTGCACTTTTGTTCGATTTTGATGGTGGCCAGCTTGTTGAAGGTTACCTAAAATCGGATGCGCCCGAAGCTGAAAAGATGGAAGTGCTTGGTGCCATGAACAGCGTTTCTGACCCGAAGGCTATTGTGTTACTGAAAGGGATATTGGTAGAAGATGCCTTGAGCTACCCGTTGACTAGGAGATTGGTGGAAGCTTTGGGAAATTCCGGTGGTGGACAGCAAGAACTTTATGCACTGCTTGAGGCAGGCAAGCTACCCGATGCCCATAAGACTACTGCGGTATTGAAATTAATGAACAGTTGGAATAGAGAGATCAAAGAAAATGCCCCGAAGTTTCTGGACGGTTCCGCAACGGAAAATTTGAACGTTGATGCCTTGGTAGAACGCTCCGGTGATGCCGTGCACGGAAAAGAGCTTTATAGTACATTTTGTAGCGCGTGCCATGTGGCAGGATCTAAGGGTGTCGAATTCGGCCCCGGCCTCTCCGATATCGGCAACAAACTTTCCAAGCAATTTTTGTACTCTAATATCATCTACCCCAGTGCGGGCATCAGTTTTGGGTATGAAGGATATACCATCAAAATGAAGGACGGTACGACCTATACCGGATATGTTCTGAGCCGTACCGAAGACGAGCTAACCCTAAAAATGATGGGCGGAATACAAAAAGAAATTGAACTTGACGACATCGCTATACAGGAGGCCATGGAAAAATCGTTGATGACCGAAGGTTTGCATAAAGTAATGTCGGAAGAAGATTTAGTGAATCTGGTCGAATATTTGGGGACGCTAAAAGTTGAAGAGGAGATTGTGGCCTTAAATTAATAAAACTGCTGGCATGGTTTCAGAAGATAAGCTCGAACATTCTTGATAAAATGCATTGAAACAGGTTTTATCTATTCTTAGTAGGGTTATTAAGTGGGTTTTCGTACCAAATTATCCCTAGACCTTGACTATTTGCACCATAGTTTTCCTCACAAGTGAGAACATCCAAATCACTATCACCATCTAAATCGAGTAGCTCGACCCTATCAAATTTAGAGCCTTCTGGCCCACTAATATCATGCCAATCCCATATGGAATCACTTGGATTACCTCTAAACGATGACCAAAATATTCCTGATTTCTTATCATCGCCCATCGTATTTGTGGTGTGTACAAGATCAAGATTTCCATCGCTATTAATATCTCCTACTTTGACTGCTTTTGCTCTTCCTGTAACTTTTGGAATATCAATAGCATAACTCTTCCATTTCAAACCAGTACTATCTAACCGTTTTATAAAAACAATTTTATGGTTAGTATATTCCGTTACAATGGCATCTTCAAGACCATCTCCGTCAATATCAGCCATGTCCATAAACATGACCTCTAGACCCTCACCGCCCATAAAATGATTATTCCACTCTTGTTTTTGATTTTCGAGTTTGCCAGGATTCTCTAACCATCTAACGCCATTGGTTTCACCTGGTTTGCGATCGGAGGTTACTATATCCAAGTCTCCATCATTATCCATATCTCTGATAAGAATGGACATAATCCATGTTGCTGAACCAATAGGATACCATTTCCATTGAGAAATATTTTTAGGATTTCTTGGAGCCTGAAACCAACCGATTTTTGCTTCCTTATTTTTGGAACCAACCACTAAATCAGTTCCATTTTTACCGTCTATTTGAGCTGGGAGTGCAAACATCCATTGCATGAGGTCATCAGAAGCAGGTAGAGCCTGAGTATTCCATTTTGTGGAATCGAGGTAATCATGAGGATTCGTTGGAGCCCAGTTGTAATAAATTTTTTTAGTTGCCCCTTCTGTGCTGCTGACCACATCAATTCTTCCATCATTATCAATGTCTACAAAAACGGCATCTTCTACATCAGGGGTCTTACCTACAATAACCGATGGCCATTTTTGCTTTGCTAAATGATACCCTGGATGAATATATACCTTAGTATAACCACCTTCTTCCCAGCCAGTAGCAATATCCATCAAGTTGTCATTATTCACATCCGCTAGTCGTACTCCATCAGCACCGCTAAATGACGAATCAATCACATGCCTATTCCAAATGTTGTTTTGGGCCGAAAGGGACAAACTTGTAAAAGCTAGTGCAAACAAGAAACGAAGAAGTCTGCCCATATTTTCTTATATAGTATATTCGGGATTAAGATAAAGTCCGCTAGATATGGAAAATATTTAAGATACCGCCCTCCATTAATTACGAAAAACATTTAAGCCATTAGTTTCAGAATTTTTAAGGGTTCCACTTTTTTCATTAAATATTTATGGCGATAGAATTCCGTGTCTTTGAGAATTTTAAATCTGCCTTGCAGCCACTTTTTGTATGCCTTTATGTAGTTTGAGCCAATAAAACTGTTGCACTTTGTGAAAAATGAATTGTATCCAATTCTACCTTGTTTTATTTTTCCTTTAGGTAGACTCTTCAAAACCTAACGAAGTATATTTAGTATTTCTGTTAAAAGTAATTCTTGGTAGTGTGTGCTAGAATTATAAGCCAGGTTTCTCGCCGCATAATCGGCAAATTCTTTTTGTCATTTTGTGTCGTCCCAAATTATATCGAGTTTAACTTGCAGCTAAAATATCAGTCGTCAAGTTTTAAAAAATCCACGACATTTTGGTAGTAAACCTTTTGCAAAATCGCTTCGGAAAGCCCCAGACCAACATTCCTCTGGCTCCGTATTTCGACGGAGTCGGTATGGCTCAGATAGCTCCACCTTTTTCCATAGTCGGCATCAAGTTCCGCTCGTTCTCTCTCTAGTTCGTCCGATGTCAATGAACTAGCTACGACATCGTTGTTAAAATCAGTGCCGAACATAACCCGGTCTTGATACCTATCAAAAAAGGCATTTACTTTTTTAGAATCTTGACTGACAAGGTCACCGAATCGAGCGGCAGGTTCGACATACATATTCGGAAATTTGTCAAGACGTTCGGCAATCATATCGACATCGTGCGACATACTGCCCATATGGGCGCAAAGAATTTTCAAATCGGGATTGTTCTTTATCCAATTGTCACGTGCCGAGATAATCGTCTCGTAAGCCGGTATTTCGGTATGCTTGTAGGCGTGGTATTCAGGGTGTTCGGTATAATAACCGTAATGGGGGTTCTTGGGGTCGTCAAGCGGGCGCCAGGCTTGAATAGGCTCCCCGATATGGGCCATTACCGGAATACTGCTAGCTGCCAAAAATTCCCAGATGGGCTGTAATCGTGCGTCATCTATTTGAATGAATGTACCATTGGCATCTTTGGTAACCATACCGAAGTTTTTCCAGACCTTGACCATTTTTGCGCCTTCTTCGATTTCTTTCGTTAGGCGTACAATTTCCTTTTCGGCAAAATCGGGCTTATCGATACCAACACCTATCAGCGATGAACATAGCCAAAACAACTCCGGTCTGGCCTTGGCCATGACCTTGTATTCGTCCCAACTTCTTTTTATCCCCGTAGGTTTTTCAATGGCAACGTCGACCAATAAGCTTTGCATGTTCCACGATTCAAAAAATGATGGCAAATACGAACGATCTTGATGAAAATGAGAATGTACATCTATTTTTTTAATGGAGTTTTTAGCCAAGGAAATCGTTTTTTCTGGCTCCGTGTTTGACTGTTCAGTTTTCGATTTACAGCCTAACAAAATTAGGGCTGCCAACAGTGCATAACTTGCGTTTCTCATTTTAAAGTGTTTTTAAGGTATGGTGTACATCGTGAGGAAATGTCAAAAAAAAATACTCGAATGGCCGGTTCATTGGTATTATAGTTAGTATCTCATCGTTTTACTCATCTTCTGAACTTGCCGACAAATCGTTTTCCGTTTCTTCTTCGATGGGCTTGTTTAGGCTGTTCTTCATAATATTCAGCTTTTTCAGTTTGGCCATCCAAGTTTCCAGTGACTCTTTATGGGTATTTACGCGTTTGATGACGTCTTGTACCAAGGGATTGTCTTCGGAGGCATTCGAGAAAAATTGCAGGTTGTTTTCTAGCTGCCGAATTTCACTTTTGCTTTCCTCGATTTTTTTACGGATAAAGCTACGCTCGTTCTGAATGGCACGTTCGTTATCGCCATCGGCCAGTTGCTTAATCTTATTACCATATTTCAGCAATTCCGATTCTTGTCGGCTAACATCTAGTTTTTTGAAAAGGGCGTCCAGCACTTTATGGAATTTTTGGTCGATGTTTTTTTTCTTAAAAGGAACACGCCCATAAGACTTCCATTCTTCGATAAAAGTTTTGATTGTCTTTATATCGGCTTCCCTATTTTCGCTTGATTGCCATGCTTTCAATTTGTCTAAACAGGCATTCTTCTTTTCAAAGTTCTCCTCTTCTTCTTTAAGACCTTTATTCTTTGACTCGTGCAAGCGGTCAAAATAATGGTTGCATGCATTTTTAAATTCTTTCCAAATTTTATCGGAATATCGACGGGGCACATGGCCTATCTTTTTCCATTCACTTTGTATACGCTTCATCTCCCCGGTCGTGGTATCCCAATCATCGCTTTCTTTTAACGAGATAGCGAGATTCAACAGCTCCCGTTTTTTGTCAAGATTTTCTTGCTGATCCTTTTTCAGGTTTTTGTAATACGCATTTTTGTTGCGGTTGAAGTTGCGAACTTCATTCTTAAAGGCCGCCCAGGTCTTTTCGTTTTGGTTTCGGGGGACTTTGCCCGCATTGAAAAAGGTATTTCGAAGCTCTTCCAACTCTTTTATCTGTTGCTGTAAACCTCTGTGGTTATCGGCGATATTATTTGCTAGAGTGGTAATGGAAGCAATGATCTCATTTTTTTTGATCAGATTTTCTTCATATTCGGCATCGAGTTGCTTATAATGTTCTTGCCTTCGTTGGTGCAATACCTTGGTGGCATTGCTGAAACGTTCCCAAATTGCCTCGCGGTGCTCTTGGCCTACTGGTCCGATATCTTCTTTCCAGATTTTATGTAGGGTCTGCAGTTCGCGAAATACCTTGCTAAGGTCAAGTTCGGTCGCCAAGACCTCGGCCTGTTGAACAAGTTTCTCTTTTTCCGCAAGATTATGTTTAAAATCAAGATCGCGCAGCTCTCTGTTCAGGTGTAGAAAATCATAAAAGATTTCAATATGGTGCTGGTAGGTGCGCCAAACATCATTATAATTGGTACGCGGCACTGGTCCGGCTTTGCGCCACTCTTCTTGCAAATTTTTGAAGGCCTTGTATGTCGTGTTCATGTCTTCATCGACGTTTACTAGGCCTTTAAGTCTTTCGATAATCTCCAACCGCTTGTTTAGGTTCCCTTTAAGATCTTTTTCGAGGCTTTTATAATATTGGTTGCGTTTTTCACGATAATCGGAATAGACCTCGTTGAATTGTCTTTTGGTGACCGAGTTGTACCTGAAATCGATTTCATTACCGCCGCTGGAAACGAAATCTTCTTTTTTGTGTTCTATAAATTCTTGGAATTTGAGGTCAAATTCGGATTTTATGCCGTCGACATGTTTTTTAATGGCCTGCACTTTTTCGTTGCGAACCAACCGCTGAAGTTCACCGACCAAATTTTCTGTTGACATCGAGTGGTAATCCAATATCGGAATGTTATGCCGATGATGGTTATCGGTATCTTCGGCATCCTCGGCATTGTTTTCGTCGATTTCTTCAAGAACGTCCTCTTTTTCTTCTTCCTCTTTGGATGTTTTGCTTTTGTAAGTTTCTACTTCTTTGGATGTCGCTGTAGTTACTGCCTTACTATCCTCCGTTTCTTCTTCGGAACTCGCGGGTATCTTGGTTTCCTTTACTATTTTTTCTTGGGTATCCTCGGCATTGTTTTCGTCGATTTCTTCAAGAACGTCCTCTTTTTCCTCTTCCTCTTTGGATGTTTTGCTTTTGGAAGTTTCTACTTCTTTGGATGTCGCTGTAGTTACTGCCTGACTATCCTCCGTTTTTTCTTCGGAACTAGTGGGTATCTTGGTTTCCTTCACTTGTGCTTCTACTAATTTTTCTTCGGCATCCTCGACTTTGATTTCTTCAAGAACGCTCTCTTTTTCCTCATCGGATGTTTGGCTTTCGGACGCTTCTATTTCTTTGGATGTCTCCGTCGCTGCTGCTTGAGCATCCGCCGTTTCTTCTTCGGAACTAACGGATACCTCGGTTTCCTCCATTTTTTCTTCTGCTATTTTTTCTTCGGGATTATCGGATTTTTCGATAAGCTTTTCATCTGAGCCATTCGCGGTATTCGTAGTTTTTTCTTCGCTGTCCACAATGTTTTCCTCAGAACTAGGATGTCTATCCGTAGTTTCTAGAAGTTCTTCTTCCCGTACACTTTCTTGAAGTTCTTTATCCTCCGACATGTTCACTATTTATTGGTAATGGTAAGATACTAACAACCGCCCGAATGGCAAAGGGTATCGTAGTATTTTAAGAATTCGTGTACAAGTGCAAGTATCCCCGTCTCAAAGTTTTGGGATTGGGAGCAAAAAAAGCGAATAAGCCTGTTTGCCTGCGAGGAGGGTTTATTGGCTTATAGGGTTAGTCTTTTCGTCTGCCGTCTACCGTTTACCACCCAACTACTTTCCCTGCCAAATTTCCCAGGCCTTATCGGCCTGAAGCTGTAGCATTCGAAGCCCATTTGAAATACTCGCACCCCGAATTTCGCCTTCTTTGAGAAAGACCGTTTTTTCAGGATTATAGATGAGGTCGAAAAGAAAATGTTTATCAGTAATGTAGGTGTATGGAATATCGGGCATTTGTTCGACGTTCGGATGAGTACCCAAGGGGGTGCAATTGACCAAGATCGTAAATTCTTGCATTACTTTTTCAGTAAGGTCGTGATAGCCAATTTGGTTATCCATTGGATTACGTGATACGAAGGTATGTTCAATACCCAATTCGCCGAGAACATATGCCACCGCTTTTGACGCACCGCCGGTACCCAGTATTAAAGCTTTTTTATGATGCGGTCTTAAATAAGGTAATAGTGTAGTTTGAAAACCGTAAGCATCTGTATTATAGCCTTTCAAACCGGAATCGGTAAACTGTATCGTGTTCACCGCACCTATCTTTTCCGCCTGCTCGTCTAGTTCTGTAAGATAGGCTATAACGGCTTCTTTATATGGTATTGTGATATTTAGCCCTTTTATAGTTTTGTTGTTTCTGAGAACACTGTTAAATTCTTCGATAGCTTGTAAGTCAAAATTTTCATAGGAATGGTCATCCATTCCCATATCGGAAAACTTCTCGGTAAAATATTTTTTGGAAAAGGAATAGGAAATGTCTTTTCCTATCAACCCGAATCTATTTTTTTTCATCAATTTTTGTTAAGCTTGTAAGCTACTGCGTTAATTGTCAACGATTTATTTTTAAGGACGCGAATCACAAGAATTCTCAGTAATTATTAGAATTTGAACTATGAGTATTGGAGGAAATTTAGATGTTTCACTTCGTACCCCGTATTTTCTATTTCGTATTTTTCTACCGTCTACCGTCTACCGTCTACCGTCTACCGTCTACCGTCTACCGTCTAACTTCTTCCTATTCTTTCCATACCAATCCAACGCCAATAAAATAAAAATCCCAACGATTACAAAAAATACCGTCCACCAAGTTTCCGAGTTGCCAAAATCAGGAAAATAACGTTCGTAGTTTACGATAATTTCTCTTCCGTTTGAATCTAATATTGACTGACCCGATACATCAGTCTTAAAAATCGTTTTTTTCCAAGGCCAAACCACACCCAACGATCCGGTAATAAAACCGATGATTACCGCAGTTGTAATGTGCCGGTAGTGTTTTAAAACGTAGCTTAACAAATGCGACAAGCTTACAAGGCCAGTGGCCGAACCTATTGTGAATACTGCCAAAATTTTCAAAGTGTTCAGACGTACTTGATTCTTGATAAAGCTGAAATCGCCACGGAGCATTTCGGCAAAAGTGTCGTAAAGGGCATTGACCGAATCGACTAAAAGCAGTACATAATTTCCCAATAAGATCAAAATAAACGAACCAGAAAGCCCTGGAAGGGTCATACCCGAAACGCTAATCATTCCACATAAAAAAACAAACAGCAAGTTATCGTTCTCTTTTGCAGGGCTCAGAAAGCTAATGGAAATTCCTATGAAAAGTCCAATAATACCTGCCGTAATGGTCTTTTGGTTCCAGTGTTTAAAATCTTTTGAGATGTAATAGATAGAACCCAAGATCATACCGAAAAAAGCGCCCCAAACGAACAGCTCTTTTTGTTCCAGAAAGTAATCCAATAATTTCGAAACGCTGAAATAACTCACCAGCATACCGAATATAAGAAGCGATAAAAATGCCCCGTTCACATAGCGATAAAAGCTTTTGAACCGACCGTTTAGCAGTAATTTGAACGCTTTACCATTAATTTTTTGTAGTGAATAGATAAATTCTTCGTAAAAACCGCCTACAAAAGCAACAATGCCGCCCGATACACCAGGTACTTTATTGGCAGCACCCATGCACAGGCCTTTGATGACCAAAAAGAATTTATCAGAAAATGTCCTCGGGTTGTACATGCAGGGCAACTATTTTTTCGAAGCTGTTCTCTCAAGGATAAAAATAAGTGAAAAACCTACAATGGCAACAATTATGGCATAAACTAGTTGATTATTGCCCTCAAATGCAAAAGGAGATACGTTCTCATCGATGGTTATGATTTTTTTGCCAATGGCCTTTGTTTCCAACACCTTTTTCCAGGGCCAGATTTTATTCAACGAACCTATAATAAATCCGGTGAGTATGGCCAAAGTGATATTTTTGTAATGATTGAACATCCATTTTAAAAGCCGGGCGAAACTTAAAAGCCCGAAAATGGCACCGACCCCGACAACGGAGATTATCTTGAAATCTAGATTATGCAAGGCATCAATAATCGTTTTGTACGACCCCAAAAGCACTAAAATAAATGCCCCTGAAATTCCGGGTAGAATCATTGCACAAACGGCTACGGCTCCTGAAAGAAAAAGAAATGGAAAGCTTTCCACATTATCTGAAGGCGGCAAGGTTGTAATATAATAGGCCAGACCAGTACCGACTATCATTGCTATAATGGTTGCTAAATTCCACTTTTTCACTTCTTTACCTACAAGCAATATACTCGCGATTACCAAGCCGAAAAAGAATGACCAGATAAGTACCGGTTTATTTTCCAACAACCAGCTTACTAGTTTCGCTAATGAGAGAACACTAATACCGATACCAAAAAATAGTGCTAACAGGAAATTACCGTTAAGTTGCTCCCATGCAGATTTCAACCCTCTTTCTTTAAGGGTCTTGAAAAGCGAAAGGTCGATGTTGTTGATAGAGTTAATGAGTTCTTCATAAATACCGGAGATAAATGCGATGGTGCCCCCCGATACCCCTGGAACTACGTCTGCTGCTCCCATGGCCATTCCCTTTAGTGTCACCAGAAAGTAGTGTAATAAATTCCTGTTTTCCATGAATTGATTTTTCAAAGGAAACAAAAATAGCTTTTTAAACTGGGAAGCGTATTAAAAAAGTTAAAGCCCAGGTTCAAGTTGAAACACAAGCTTAAGCTCAAACACAAAAATAGTTTATTAGTTTATGGGTTTGGAAGTTTAAGAAGTTTGGAGATTGTTTTTTATCTACCGTCTACCGTCTACCGTCTACCGTCTACCGTCTACCGTCTACCGTCTACCGTCTACCGTAAAGTCTTCTCGACGTTCTCCACAATATTTTGTGCCCATTCAGTGGAGGCGTACTGAGGAAACTCCTCTTGAAAAAGTGAGAGCTTTTTAAAATCGAGCTTTAATGCATCTATCAGACTGATACGGGCATTTATAGAATCACCCATCTCAAGATAAAAGCCAGCGGTTTTAAATTTAATTTCGACACGTTCAGGGTGAAATTCTTGGCCTTGTGCTAAAATATGTATAGCACCGGGTATATCTTGGTTCTTAAGTACTACATCTGCCCAATCGAGCCAAGTCTTCAATTCGTAGTTGCCCAAGTCAACAGCTTGTTTATAGGCAAAGTCTGCTTGATCATATTTGCGTAATGAGGCATTGATTTTCGCACACTTTTTCCAATAATGCGGATTTTCACCATCGATATTCAAAGCTTTGTTTACATAATAAAGTGCTTTTTTATAATTGTGTCTTTTGTAGTAGAAATTGGTAATCGCCAACCAACCCTTATCCAATAAGGGGTCTTCATGAACGGTATGGTAATAATAATATTTGGCCATTTCGTCATTTTCCAACTGCTCATGGCATTTTCCAATACGAAGATAGGCGTGTGAGGTAGGATCCTCCATCTGTATTGTAATCTCGTAGTTCTCTATGGCCTCGTTGTATTTTCCCATTTTCTCGAGTACTTTCCCTTTTTCAAAATAGGCACCGATAAATGTATCGTCGGATATAACGGCAAAATCAAAAGCCGTCAATGCTTCGGGAAACATTTTTTTGGAGAAATATTGCTTGCCCAATTGATGCCATGCTACTTCACAATATGGGTTTCTTTCGAGGTAATCGTTCAAATAAACGATAGCCCCGTCATAGTCTTCTAAAAATTCAAAACAGTAAATTACATTGTAAAGGGAAGAGTAGTCTTGTTCGTCGAACGAAACACAGCGCATAAAACTCTCTTTGGCCAGTTTGAAATCGTCCATAAAAAGATATTCCATACCCAGCAAAGAATAGATGTCAAAGCTATTCTCCGACAAATTCAGGGCTTTGGTCAAAAGGGCGACCGCAGCTTCATGATTGTCTTTTTTAGAATAAATGTTGGCCCGTTGAATGAAAATTTCTTCATTCTTACTATCCAAAATCTGAAGTTCGTCAAGATATTGTTCGGCAAGGTCGAGATGGTTTTCAAAAACGAGCACCTCGACATCGAGTAATTTGAGTTCTATGGAACCGGGATGTTGTTGCAGGCCAATTTTAATCGCTTTTTTTGCGAGACCGATTTTACCATTATTGAGGTAATGGTGAATAATATCCTCAAAATCTTCCGCATCGAAGAAATAGACATCGTCTGTCTTCAGCATCGATTCAAATTTGGTAATCGGTTGGTCGGGCCTTTTGTTAGATTCTAACGCCATAAGAACGTTTTGGTTAAACTATGGAATTAAAAGTAGCCTTTTGAGGCTCACTATTACTTCCGATTTCGGCTATATTATTAACAAATTAGTTAACAAGTTATTGCTTGTACTGCGTTAAAACTTCAATAATTATACCACATCCCTTCTCGATTTCATCAATGGATATGGTCAACGGTGGAGAAATGCGAACGGCTCGAGGTTCAAATAAAAGCCAAAACAAAATCAATCCTTTTTTGGCGCAAGAAAGCACAACATGATTAGTAATTTCTTCATTTTCCAAAATTAATGCGAGCATTAAGCCTTTTCCGCGAATTTCTTTGATTCTTCGGTGTTTTAATAATGTTCTAAATAGCTTTTCTTTTTCTAGTGTATCGGAAACCAAACTTTTTTCGGTAATTTCCTTGAGGGTTGCCAAACAAGCCGCTGCAATCACCGGGTTGCCACCAAAGGTGGTGATATGGCCTAATTTAGGATTATTTTGCAAAGTTGCCATTAGTTGTTGCGATGCGGTAAATGCTCCTACAGGAAGACCTGATGCCATGCCTTTGCCCATAACCAGAATATCGGGTACACAATTATAATGCTCAAAGGCGAATAATTTGCCAGTACGGCCGAAACCGGGTTGGATTTCATCTAAAATTAGTAACGCTCCAGTTTCATCACAACGCTCCCGCACTTTTTTAAGATAATCGTTCTTTGGTTCGATAAAACCTGCACCGCCTTGAATGGTTTCCAAGACGACTCCTGCCGTTTTTTCTGTGATTTTTTGAAGGTCTTCCTCGGCATTGAATTGAATAAACGATACATCGGGTAGCAAAGGACGAAAGGCACTCTTGCGTTTTTCAAAACCCATTACGCTTAAACTGCCCATCGTACTGCCGTGATAGGCATTGTTTGCCGCAATTAATTCACTTCTTCCAGTAAAACGACGTGCCAGTTTTAAGGCACCTTCAATGGCTTCGGTTCCCGAATTGACCAAATAGGTAGTTTCCAATGTATCGGGTAAGAACGAAGCTAAAAGTTTGGTGTATGCTACGGCCGGCTGTTGCACATATTCGCCATAGACCATAACATGCATGTAGGTCTCGGTCTGTTTTTGAATGGCCTCAACCAGTTTTGGATGACAATGCCCTAAACTACAAGCGGATACACCTGCGACAAAGTCGAGATGGCCGTTACCATCGGTATCATAGATATAACTTCCTTTGGCATATGAGATTTCCAAAGCCAATGGATGCTGCGTGGTTTGCGCTTGATATTTTAGGAAATCTTCTTTCATCGTGTTTCTTAGACCTCCTTGTAGGTCTAAACTAAAAGGACGAATTGGACGTCAACTTCTTCAATTTAGGCCGTTCGATTGGTTTTGGCTTTCTGGCTTCATCATTGGGGGGAGCAATTTTATTTATAGGGTCCCCGGGATTCTGACTGCGCTCGGCCTCTTCGGCATCAATGTCTATGGGGTTGTCAATACCGCGAATGATCGGTAATACAATGTTATTGTCGTCTTCGTCAAAGATATCTTCCATAACCAAAATACGTTCCTCGCCCCGCCATATAAATCCTTTTAGTTTTCGGCTTTCGACGGGAAGCTCTTTTTCAGGGAAAATATCTCCATCTGGATCGGTAATAAATGTAAGGTTTTCGACATCGTTATTGGCCATAGTAATACGAATCTTGCTACAAATGGTTTTGTCGATTCCTATAAGCTCTTCATCATCGTTGTACATATAATATATAACTTCGGTATTCTTGATCAAGTCGATGATTTTTAGTTCGTTGTCAACGAATTTTCCGAACATATCCTTGCCTTTTGCCTGATTATAACCGGCCATACTAATACTATCCAACGAAATAATAAATGCGTTGTTGATTACCTTTAGGGAATCCAGCTTCTCGGTCTTTAAATTGGAAATTAAATGTATACTGTCGCCAGTCATCTGGTTCTCACCGTTCCAAATCACGGGATTTTTTATTAGTTCGGTGATTCCCGTTTTTTCGGTGGTGCGAATGGAGTCGCATTTACCACTTAGGTCAGTCTTGAAAAATTTGGCATTTCGAAATGCCCTTGATATCCTGTTTTCCGGCTTGCCGGTAACCATTAGGGTATCGCCATGCATGTAGAGGGAGTCTTGCTCTACCAGACTGATGGAGACCGCTCTTTTTGTAGCAAAAACCGAATCTTTGGCCTTGAAAACTTCCACGTAATGTGCCCGGATTATTCCATTGTTGACGGTATCTGTAACTACAATGTTATTGGTGGCTGAGGCGAATTCCGAAGCCTTATCAAAATAGACACTGTCGCCCTCGATAATTCTATCGTTATAATCGATTCGGGTGTTTTTAATGCCATAGCCACTTTCGACCTTGGTATCATAAAAGCCCCTCTCACAATACATCTTATAGGCTTCCCCGGTAATGGTTGATGGCCCGTACATATAGGCATTTTTTGAGGTCGTGTAGTAATCGAGTTGCTCCGAATCTACGGTGTATTCGGGGTTCTGAATATGTACCCTATCTAAGAACTGATACTTGTCTAGCTCCATAAAATAACGGCCTATTTCGCTTGTAAGAGTATTGGCCGAATCGATAATAGTACCAAAACTATCATAATAAGATTCTTGCTTTTCACGATCAAAATATAGTGTATCTGTCCGTAAGGTCATTTGTCCACTTTCCTGTTCGGTTTCCAAAAGCACGCTCTCGAAAGCCTTCGCAAGCTTGGTCTCTCCGTTATAGTTGATCTTGCCGCTGGTCATTTCAATAGAATCTCCTTGCTGAAGGCGTACATTGCCTATGGCCCTTAATCGGTTTTCCTTTTGGTAATAAATAGCAATATCGCACCAAAGGTCGGCACCTTGGTGTTCGAATTGTACTTGGCGGTCGTCTTTGCTAAAAATAGAAGCACCGGGAAATTGCGCCTCATCCTTAGTGAAATTTGCACCATAGACAATGTTGATCTGTTTGCTTTCCGTGCTATCGATTTCTTTGGCTTGCCCCTCTTGACCATTGGAAACCCCAATTACAACGAAAAAAAATAAAAAAACATGAAGTAGATTCAATTCCTTTAAATTTTGCCCAAAAATAGGTTTTTTTTGGAGGAGGGCTATAGCGATTGGGATAGATTTAGGATGATTTGCTGTATGTAAACAGGCCACACTTCTCCATAGGAAACTAATACAAGGATTCTGGATGATATTTTATGGACACTAGTTCAAAGAACAATATCTCGTATTTGAAAATAATATGGATGCATTTTCAAAGATTTTACTGGAGAAAAATAGCCTCAATTTCATTTTTAATTCTTTGGCACCATTGAATACCGAAAATAAATATATAGGTGCTAAAAAAGCCACTCGAAAGTGGCTTTTTTATTATCTGTGGATGGTTTGTATTCTGTCTGGTCCAACTGAAACAATTTTGATGGGGACTTCCAATACCTTTTCAAGAAATAGAATATATTCATTCAGGGTATCAGGAAGCTCATCTGGTTTGCTCATTTTTGTAAGGTCTTCTTCCCAGCCTTCCATTTCGGTATACATCGGCGTCACGTTTTCGGCCTCGATGTTGTAAGGGAGATGGGTGATTTTATCACCTTTATAATTATAAGCGGTACATACCTTTACCTTCTTGAACCCGCTTAGTACATCGGCCTTCATCATCATCAATTCGGTCACCCCATTGATTTGAACGGCATATTTTAGAGCTACCAAATCTAACCAGCCACATCGTCTAGGACGGCCTGTGGTAGCGCCGAACTCCTTACCGACACGCCCCAAAGTCTCACCATCTTTGTCAAAAAGTTCAGTAGGGAAGGGGCCACTGCCTACCCGTGTGGTATAGGCCTTGAAAATTCCCTTAACATCACCGATTTGATTGGGCGCAACACCAAGACCCGTGCAAGCCCCAGCAGCCGTTGTGTTACTTGATGTTACAAAAGGGTAAGTGCCAAAATCGATATCTAACAAAGAACCTTGTGCTCCTTCGGCTAAAATTTTCTTACCAGCTTTTTGTGCTTGGTACAAATACTCTTCGCTATCGATAAAGGTCAATTTTTTAAGCTCGCTTACCGATGTAAAGAATTCGGTTTCCAATTCTGCAAGATCATACTGAATATCAACGTTGTAGAAGGCGATCATGGCTTCGTGCTTGTTTGCCAAAGAGCGGTATTTTTCTTTCCAGTCCGCCAACTCGAGATCACCTATGCGCAAGCCGTTTCTGCCTGTTTTGTCCATATACGTTGGTCCGATTCCTTTTAATGTGGAGCCTATTTTTGCTTTTCCTTTTGAAGCCTCAGAAGCGGCATCTAATAAACGATGAGTGGGTAGTATAAGGTGGGCTTTTCTTGATATAACTAATATAGACTTGATGTCAAGTTTGAATTTTTCTAGTGCATCAAGCTCTTTTTTGAAGATTACCGGGTCAATAACAACGCCGTTACCTACAACGTTCATAGCATTTTTATGAAAAATGCCCGACGGTATAGTATGTAATACATGTTTGATGCCATCGAATTCAAGGGTATGACCTGCATTGGGGCCACCTTGAAAACGAGCGATGATGTCATAGTTTTTAGTCAGTACATCGACAATTTTTCCTTTTCCTTCGTCTCCCCACTGTAATCCTAACAATAAATCTACTGCCATTTAAAAATATTCGGTTAGCTGTTTGTGTTTTCTTTTTTGTCCTGCTCATTGGCAGGCACGTTTCGGGTGCCATAGAAGTATAAAGAATGTGCGTTGATTTTGATGTCGAATACTTCTTCTATGGTCTTTTTGATGGATTGGATACGGGGATCACAGAATTCTACAACTTCTCCTGTATCGGTTAAAATCACATGATCGTGCTGACGGTCGAAATATGATTTTTCGTATTGCGCCTGATTTTTACCAAATTGATGCTTGCGTACCAATTTGCAATCCAGCAAAAGTTCTATAGTATTGTAGAGCGTGGCGCGACTGACCCTATAATTCTTGTTTTTCATATTAATGTAAAGCGATTCGATATCGAAATGCTCTTCACTATCGTAAATTTCTTGTAGAATGGCATATCGCTCCGGCGTTTTTCGATGCCCTTTCTCCCCTAAAAAGGTAGTGAAGACATTCTTTACAATTTCTTGATTTTTATTGGATGCCATAATTGAGATTACATGCGTACAATTTACAAATGTACAGTTCTTTTTTTATAGGTCGTAGAAATTGAATTGGAAAATGGGTAAAAGTTGGCAGTTGCAGAATACAGTTATAAAATACAAAGTCTGGCTGTCGGTAAAAAAAGTTTATGGGTTTAGGAGTGGGGGCGTTTACTTTTCGTTTAACGTCTTGTTCAAACCCTAGTAACTTTATCGATTCCGTTGATTTGTTTCAAATTGGTGATCAATTTTTTAAGAATACTATTGTTTTTTACGACAACGGTTATTTTACCTGTGAACGTTCCACCATCGGTGCTGAAATTTAGGTTTCGCATGTTCACGTGCATGTTATCGGAAATAACTTCTGTAATCTCACTCACCAAACCTAAATTATCAATACCGGTAAGTTTTATCTCGGAACGGAATTCTTCTTGCGTAGAGTCTATCCATTTTGCGCTGATAATCCTGTATGCATAATTTGATTGCAACTGAATCGCGTTCGGGCAGTTCTTTTTGTGCACTTTGATGCCCTCGTTTACCGTAACAAACCCAAAAACTTCATCACCAGGAATGGGGTTACAGCATTTAGACAAAGTATAATCCAATTTTTCCTCTTCCTTACCAAAGACGAGCATGTCGTATTTTGAAGTGATTTCCTCTTTATCGATGTCTTCGGGTACTGGGCTACGCCTGATTTTGTTTTTAAAGAAACTGATAAACGCGTTGTTGAAAGACGATGCAAAATCTTTTATCATTAGGTTATCGATAGCTCCGATACCGACTCTGTAAAACAGGTCGAGACTGGTCTTCAACTTGAAAAAGTTGACCATTTTGTTGACGGAATCCTCGTTCAGACTGATTTTTTGTGATTTCAATTTTCTACGTAGGATTTCCTTGCCTTCTTCCGCGACCGATTTTTTCTCTTCCCTTAAAGAAGATTTTATTTTTGCCCTAGCCCGGGCCGTAGTGGTATAATCCAGCCAGTTTTGGTTGGGTTTCGCCTGATTGGAAGTAATTATCTCCACTTGGTCACCACTATTCAGGGTTGTGTTCAAGGGTACTAGTTTTCCGTTGACCTTAGCACCACGCGTGCGCATGCCTACTTGGGTGTGTATATTGAACGCAAAATCTAATGGTGTAGCCCCCTTAGGCAATGACTTTAATTCACCTTTTGGGGTAAATACAAAAATTTCTTTGGAATAAAGGTTCAGTTTGAACTCCTCTACAAAATCGACGGCATTGGTATTGGCATTCTCCAATGCTTCTTGCAGTTTGTTTAACCAGACTTCGATACCCTGCTCTTTTTGATCACCATGTTTATATTTAAAGTGAGCGGCATAGCCTTTTTCGGCGATTTCGTGCATGCGTTCACTACGTATTTGTACTTCGACCCATCTGCCTTTCGGCCCCATAACGGTGATGTGTAAGGCCTCATAGCCTGTAGATTTTGGTGAAGAAATCCAATCGCGCAAACGCACAGGGTTTGGCGTAAAGTGATCGGTAACTATAGAATAAATTTTCCAAGCCAAAAACTTTTCGTTTGCGCGATCAGATTTATAAATAATACGGAGGGCAAACTTGTCGTAAATTTCATCGAAGGCGACATTTTGGGCCTTCATCTTTCTACGGATGGAAAAAATAGATTTCATTCTCCCCTTAATGTAATAATTGAGTCCTTCCCCTTTTAGCGACTTATCGATAGTACCGGAAAAGGCATCGATATAGGCTTGTTGCTCTTCTTTCGAATCTTCAATTTTGCCTTTAATATCTTCGTAAACATTCGGTTCGGTGTACTTGAGGCTCAAATCTTCAAGATCGGTCTTAATATTATATAGCCCGATACGATGTGCTAAAGGGGCATAAATATAGAGGGTCTCCGATGCCATCTGAACCTGTTTGTGTTCCGGCATGGAATCCATGGTAAGCATATTGTGATAACGATCGGCAATCTTGATAATGATTACACGAATGTCATCATGCAAGGTGAGCAACATCTTACGAAAATTTTCAGCCTGCTGTGAGGTGCTCATATCCTTTTTAAGGTGTGCTATTTTCGTTAAGCCGTCTACGATACGGGCCACGGTTTCACCAAACATGCGTTCGATATCGTCTAAAGTGTAATCGGTATCTTCTACTACATCATGAAGCAATGCAGACGCTATTGAAACGGCATCGAGACCGATTTCTGAAGCGACGATTTTGGCCACGGCTATGGGGTGAAAAACATATGCCTCTCCAGATTTTCTTCGCTGCTTTTTATGCGCATCTACAGCAACCTCAAATGCGGAGCGGATAAGTGTTTTATCGTCATCGGACAAATGCTGATAACTGATGCGAAGCAATTCTTTATATTGCTTTGCAATTTCCTTGTTTTCCTTTTCCAATGTACCCTGAATCATATTCAAATAAAATTAGAACAATCTTTGTTCTTGTACAACAAAAATTATGCCCGTGTTTTTAGAATTTCAGTTGGCAGTAGTAGTTGGCAGTATTAAGAAAAATAATGGTATCACACGAGGCTTAGACATGAAATGTGCTAATTCGAAAATTTGGCAAAATAACATGAATAATAGATAAGCCTTGGAAGGCCAGATTTTTCTTTTCCCGACCCTAAAGAGCGGAAAAACTCTCAAAAACAACCATAATAGGGAAAAATATTACCCTTTAGGACCAATGAAGTATAATCTTCGGTTTTAAAAAACTTATCCATTATTCGATTTAGACAGGCTCTTTAACCCCAAACTTTAAACTGCTTATTGCCTATCGTCAAATTGCAGATTCCGAATTCTAGCAATCAATGGCGGATGCGAGTAGTGCATAAAAACGTAGGCTGGATGAGGGGTGAGATTGCTAAGGCTATTCTTTGACAATTTTTTCAAGGATGTTATCAGGGGAAGACCCGCATAGGTATCTTTGGCATAATCATCGGCCTGGTATTCAAATTTTCGGGATAGGTGATTCATAATCAGTTCCGTAATCTCCGAAATCGGACTGTACAAAATACCGAAGCCGACCAAGGCCGCATGAAAACTGGGGCGCGAAACACCGATGGCGTACGATACTTCTGGATTATTAATGAAAAGGGAGAGAATGAAAAGGGTGAGCCCTGTTAAAAGAATAGATGCTACCAGATTAAAAATAATATGTTTCCTTTTATAGTGGCCAACCTCATGGGCCAATACGGCTACTATCTCTTCTTCATCCAAATCATTGATAAGCGTGTCGTATAATGTTACCCGTTTTTCCTTTCCAAAGCCTGAAAAATACGCATTTGCTTTTGTAGACCGCTTAGAGCCGTCGATGACAAAAATGTTTTTCAGCTCGAAACCGACATGCTTGGCGTAAGCTTCGATTTTGGTTTTCAAGTTTCCATTTTCAAGGGGGGTCTGCTTATTGAACAGGGGAACGATTAATTTACTGTAAAACAAGTTCATAAATAGGGTGAAGAAGGCAACCAAGGCCCAGGCGTATATCCAAAAATTAGTACCGGCCAATTGAAAAAACCAGATGATTACCGCTAGAATGCCGCCACCTATTACCATCATCATTAGCCAACCCTTTAACTTGTCGATAAAAAATAATTTTTTTGTCGTTTTATTAAACCCGAATTTTTCTTCGATTACAAAAGTTGAATAATACGTAAAAGGTAAAGTGATGATGTCGTTACCGATCATAATGATTCCAAAAAAGAACAATGCCATTAAAATCGTGTTTTCGGTGATACTCCTAACGATGTGGTCTACCCACTCGAAGCCACCGAAAAATAGAAACCCTAAGGTAAGCACTAACGATACGGTCGAGGTCAATATACCGAAGTGATAGTTCGTTTTTTTGTAGGCTTGAGATTTTTGATATTCCTCTTTGTCAAAAACATCGTTTAACTCTTTGGGTATAGAGTCGTTGTAGTGTCTGGCGTTGAGGTAATCGAGTGTTGTTTCTAGAACAAATTGTGCAATTAAAATACTAACTATGACGTAAAAAAGTATGCTCATCTAAGGTTGTCTTTTGGTGTTCTTTGAAAGGTTGTCAGTTTCTATTATATTAAGTTTCAAGTTTTATTTGTTTCTAACTTGAAACAATAGAAACCTGTGTGTTCGGCAAGGCAGGCTAGAAACCCCGTTGCCTTTTCGCTTCAAAGATAAGAATACCGGCCGACACCGAAACGTTCATCGAGTCTATCTCGCCCTGCATGGGGATAATGATGTTTTGGTCAGAATTTTCAAGCCATTCTTTCGAAAGTCCCGTAGATTCAGTTCCCACAATGATTGCTGAAGATTTTTTGAAATTGTTTTCTGTATAATCTCTAGAGGCCGATAGGGCAGCGCAAAAGATAGTAATGTTATTTTTTTTTAAGAATGTGATAATGTCCGAAGTACTTCCAGTCGCAATGGTATTTGTAAAGACGCAACCAACGCTAGAACGGATAATATTCGGATTATACAAATCGGTCTTGGGGTTGGCAATGATGACCGCATCCAAATGGGCGGCATCCGCAGTGCGTAAAAGTGCACCGATGTTTCCTGGTTTTTCAGGAGCTTCTGCCACGAGGATTAAAGGATTTTTAGAAGCCACTCGCAGTTCGTCCAACGAGTTCGATTTGCCTTTGGCCACAGCAATAAGACCCTCGGTAGTTTCCCGATAAGCCAATCTTTGATAGACTTCTCTGGTAACTGCTATTACTTCGGGTCGTGATTCATATTCCTTTAAAAGCTGCGAAACTTTATCCCCCGAAATCAAGTCTGGCTGAAAAAATAGGTTCTCGATATGAAATTTCCCTTTTAAAGCAAGCTGTAACTCCCGATAGCCTTCCAACACAAAAAGGCCTGTTTTTTTCCGCTCCCGCGATTTTTCCTTTAGAAGCACTATTTTCTTGACCAAAGAATTCTGAATGCTGCTGATTCGCTTAATTTCATGCATACGGCAAATGTAAATAAAACAGCGGTTGTCAGACCTATTGGTCGAAACCTAAAAGTAAAGACCATGCAACGAATACTTATTCTTCTGGCTTTTGTTGGCCTTACGAATTGTAAAAAAAAATACCAAGGAAATAAAAAGTGAGAAAGAACTTTCGCAATCGGTGTTGGCTTCTCAAAAGACAACCTTCCCAAAGCTTTCAAAAAAGTTCTTGAGACACATGGTGGACTGGAAAATTGGAAATCCCTTTCGAAGGCGAACTGTATTTTAATTGTCAATCGGGCGTACGCAGTACCAAGGCAATCGACCAACTTCGAGATTTTCGTCCGGATGCTATGTTGATCAATGTCTCCGGATGTATGAATCAAACAACCCAGCACGCTTTCAAGTATTGAAAACCTAATACTTCTATATAAATGAGTTTCCTTATTGTGAACACCATATACTCTTCGAAAGGTTTTGGTGGAGGTTCTAGTTATTTGGCACTGCTGACCCTTTTTTTAGATGATTTTTTTTTGCAATCCGCTCCGTCGCTTTGATTTGTAATTTGGTCGTCGGTTCAGGTAGTGCGTATCTCTATTTTAAAAACTGTCATGCCAAATTAAGGGATTTTCTTCCCTTTGTAATTACGAGCATTCCTCTAGCTTTTATTGGTGCATCTTTTCGCCTTGAAGAGCATATTTTCTTTATCTTATTGGGATGCTTGTTGGTGGTCTCATCTATATTTTGGCTTGACAGACAGTATCCATAAAAAAAAGTGCAGAACGTATAAAACCCTACCCAAAGTAACTAAGCTATTTACTGGGTGGAGGTATGGGGTGGCTTTTAGGTTTGGTAGGAAATGGAGGCAGGATTTTTTTGACTCCTGTACTAAACCATTTGCGATGGAATAAAACTATTAAAATAGCAGCTTTAGCCAGTTTTTTTTATTGGTCAACTCCGTTTCCGGATTGGTGGGACTTGTTCGAGCTGATATGTTGGAACTTCCTTGGAAAGAAACCATAGCTCTGGTCATGTCTGTTCTGAAAGGGGGCCAATTTGGTATTCGCCTAATTTTAAAGCGATTGACCGCAAAAGATATTAAAAGGGTGACCGCAATATTGGTTTTTGTGGTTGGTGTGCGTATTTTGGTCAAATATTTACATGAATTATTTTAATCGTAAATGCTTAATGTTTAGTTGGAATTTCTCCTATTATACTTCTAAGCTTTTAGAGCAACCATTAACGAATAATTACCTTGAAAATTCTTATACATCCAACATACTTTCCAAACATTGCCACCTTTGCTGTATTGGCACAGAACGATATTTGCTGGGAGGTCGCGGATAATTACCAAAAACAGACGTATCGTAACCGCTGTTATATCTGTACGGACCAAGGCAAGCATATGCTTAGTATTCCTATTCAACATGTTGGCGGAAAGCAGGGCAGACAAAAGTATAAAGATGTATTACTCGAAAATTCATACGCTTGGCAACGCCAACATTGGCGGACCTTACAGACGGCTTACCGTACCTCACCGTTTTTTGAATTTTACGAAGATGATATCGCACCTCTATACGAGCAAGAACACGAAAGCCTAATGGCATTTAACCTGCAGACCATAAGGACTGTATGCGAATGCCTTCAGACTGAAATGCCCGAAAAGAAAACATCTAAGTTTGAGCTAGAACCAGATGGATTAAAGAATGTTAGGAAGATGGTCGTTGCTAAGGGTTCTTTTGAACTAAAACAAGAATCCTATGCACAAGTCTTCGGCGACCGCCATGGTTTTATAGCGAATACGAGCGTTTTAGATTTGCTTTTTAACGAAGGCACGAATGCATTAAGTTATTTAAAGCAGCAAAATTTAGACTTTTTACATGCTTAGGTTTATAGTTCATTACGGTATACATTTTTTGGTTCCGATTGCAATCGGTTTGTTCTTCTTTAAAGATAACCGGTTGAAAATTGTCGTCATTCTTTTAGCGGCTATTCTTATCGACGTAGATCATCTGATTGCCGACCCTATTTTTGACCCTAACCGGTGCAGTATTGGCTTTCATCCCTTACATAGCTATTGGGCGATATCATTATACGTTGCTCTGTTGTTGTTCAAGAAAACCCGTATTTTTGGCTTAGCACTACTAATCCATATTTTTGCAGATACGATAGATTGTTGGATGCTACTTCAATCGAAATGACGCCATTATCGGAAAGTGGTCGGAGTATTTCAAATCGTAGTTTTTATGGTAGGTAACCTCCAGTGCTTCGTCGGCAAAGATAAAATCAATACGGAACGGAATATTCAGAAAATCAAAGGTCCTGCCCAAACCTGCGCCATGTTCAATGAACGTGTCGAACATATCTCCTTTGAGAATATGGTATACGTTTGAAAACTGCGTATTGTTGAAATCGCCGCATAAAATGGTCTTATATGGACTCAAAGTTTTATGATCGGCTATCATTTTCGCCTGCCGCTGTTGCCACTTAAAAGCTTTGGTAACCCTTCTGAACAACCAATAGGAAGACTTAGATCGTAAAACTCCTGTACCGGGGCTTACTCCAAGCCCTTGCATATGAAGGTTATAAAAGCGAAGTGTATCTTCTTTATAGACAATATCAGCATAGGAACCGTTGTTCTGACTATTGGGAAAATGTATCGTTTCGGTTTTAATAATAGGGTATTTTGAAAAGATACCCAAGTGCACTTTTTTACCGCCCTGAATTTTCTTTAAATAATGGTACGGATAGTTTAAAAAGTCTTTTTTCATATTATAACCGACTTCTTGAAAACAAATAATATCGGGTTTTTCTTTGATAATCAATGATTTGATATCATTAAAGGCATTAGGCAAACCACCTAAGCCCCATTTATCGAAGCCACGTACGTTGTAGCTCATCACCTTCAAATCTTCTTTTAAAGATTTATTATTCCCGAACTTTAGTTTTATGAAAGTCCCCAAAGTAAAATAGCCGAAGAGAAGTATAAAGAGGGAATAACGCATCTGCTTTTTTCTTTGGAAGGCCCAATAGAGAAAAAAAAACAGATTTAAACCGACCAGAACGGGAACGGTCAAACTCAAAAACGATAAAAAGGAAAGATACTCAACGGATATATGGGGAACAGCACAGGCCGCCAGTAATAGAAAAACAAAAAAGATATTAATCGTTAGCCCGATTTTGTTGAACAATGAAAGTCCTTTCATGTGTTAATCTTCTTTACCGGCTTTGAACAAAAAGTCTTTTTCAGCCTTTGATAGGCTATCGTAGCCTGATTTGCTTATTTTATCAAGTATGCCGTCTATTTTTTTCTGATGACTTTGTTTGTCATAATTCGCTTTAGTTTTTGTAGTATTACGCTGTTTGCGGTATACTGTTTTCATCGGTGCTTTTTTCTCTCCTTTTTTGAATAGGTTCACCAGACCATCTACAAATTTGGAAAAGCCTTCACCGATATCGGTGCCGTTATATAATTGTCTGGCATATACATAACCCAAGAGTGCACCACCTAGATGAGCGATACTACCACCTACGTTATCTCCTAAAGGAATTTGTACTAAATTCATCAAGACCACAAAAAGCCCTATCTGCCACAATTTTACATTGAAAAAGATAAGGCGGACCTCTTGATTGGGCATGTAGGTGCAAACAAAGATAAGTACCGCCATTACCCCGGCCGAAGCTCCTATCAATGAAGTATTGACCCCTACGAGGGTTGGGAAAATGTTATAGCTCAGCAAAAATAATAGTCCACCTAAAATAACTCCTAAAAAATAAACGTTCAAAAATCGTTTGCCATCAAAGAGATTCAATAAAATACGCCCCGCCACATAGAGAATATACATATTCCACAGTATATGAAAAATGCCCCCATGTAAAAACGAATAGGTAACCAACGACCAAGGTTGCACCATAAAATCGAAGAAGTCCTTCGGAAGAGCAAACCAATTCTCAATATTCGGGCCTATCAATGCGGATATCAACCCCATTATGATAAAAACGATAACGTTGATGGCAATGAGCTTTTCTGAAACGCTCAGCCTTGCATATTGATATCGTAATCCTCCGTTCACCATCTTAATTCCATCGTTTATTATTAAACTGATTTTTTTTCCAATACCACATTATAAAAAAGCCGACAACAGCACCGCCGACATGAGCCATGTAGGCCGTGTTGCTTGGACTAAAAAAGGATTGTCCAGAAATAGCCGAAATTACATCTAAAAGAATAATTCCGGGAATAAAATATTTCGCCTTAATAGGAATAGGTAAAAAAATCAGCATAAGTTCTGCGTTAGGATTCATCATACCGAATGCTGCCAAAATACCCATAATACAGCCAGATGCCCCGACCATTCTAGCATAGAAAATATCATTAAACCGGGGAAACGCATCTTTTAGTAGTCCTATTTGATTTTCAGTCAAACCACTTATGAGCTCATTAGAACTGAACATCTGTACTATTTGATCGCTTGTTAATCCGGTATTAGTCAATTCTGTCAATATTCCAGCGTAGTTGAAATAGTAAGAACCTACTTGAAAAAGAACCGCTCCCAAACCTGCTGAAAAATATAGGAATAAAAACCTGTTTTTCCCTAAACTTCGTTCTACGGGTGTTCCGAACATCCATAGCGCAAACATATTAAATGCAATGTGCATAAAGCCACCGTGCATGAACATATGGGTGAAAATTTGCCAGAATTCAAAGTTTTCGTTTTTTGGAAACCAAAGGGAAAACCACTGGTACATCTGGTCGCTGTAAATAGAAGTCGCCACAAAAAACAACACGTTTATTATAATCAAATGTTTTACCGCCTCGGTCAGTCTTCCCATCTAAATAAATTTTTTATCAATATCATTTTCAGTAATGGTAATGTATATAGGTTTGTTAAAAGGACTTACAGTTGCATCGGTACAAGCGAAAAGGTCGTTGACCAGGGCCAACTGCGAATGGCTGTCGAGAACTTCGCCCGTCTTTACAGCCAAAGTTTTGGCCAAGGTTTTCGATAGGATATCGGTCTGCGAGAAACTTTGACCGTTTATATCTTGCTGATAGTCGGCAATCAATTGGTCGAGTATTATGCTTACTTCGCTTTCAGCTACCAATAGCGGCACTCCCGTAACAGTAATCGACTCGCCATCTAGTTTTTCAAAAATAAACCCGATGGAGCGCAGTATACTTTTAATTTCTTTTAACGTATTGATTTCCGAATTCGAAAAGGGCAAAGTTAAGGGAAACAATAGTTGTTGGCTAATGGCATCTTTAACCGTGCTATTTTTTAAGAACTTTTCGTATAACACGCGCTGGTGCGCGCGGCTCTGATCGATTACGACCATACCTGATTTTATGGTTGTTACAATATACTTTCTGCGTATTTGAAAGGTGGTCGCTACTTCTTCGGGCATTTCCTTTTCTCCCTTGAAAATTGAGCCTGTGATGGTATCGGATTCATAACTGATACTGTTCGAGACATCGTCTTTGCCCATTCTTGATTCCATACCCACATAAAGACTTTCCCAGCCCTTGCTATTCTGTTTTTTATAGATGTGTACGCCTTTGCCATTGTTCTGAATTTCCCGAAAGGGATTGAAGCCTGCATCTATACTAACTTGTGGTTGTACGGCCGATTTATTTTTAAACCCGTAGGGTGTTTGTAAATTGGGGTCGTGTTCAAAGTCTAAAGCGGGAATGATATTGAATTGACCCAAGCTATGTTTTATGGCTGACCGCAAAATAGCGTATAAGGTATGCTCATCGTCGAACTTAACTTCTGTCTTTGTTGGATGGATATTAATATCTATGGAAGCCGGATCGACCTCGAGGTAGAGAAAATACCCCGGATAAGTGTCAGATTTAATGAGACCATCAAAGGCCGCAACTACGGCGTGGTGCAGATACGGACTTCTGATAAACCGATTGTTGACAAAGAAAAACTGCTCTCCACGACTCTTTTTTGCAAATTCAGGTTTCGTGATAAACCCCTTGATTTGAACCATGGGGGTTTCTTCTTCTACGGGAACCAGTTTTTGGTTCGTTCGTTTGCCAAAAATATGAACGATTCGTTTTCTATAATTATCCGAGGGCAAATTAAAAAGCTCACTGCCATTGTTATAATAATGAAAAGCTACTTTTGGATGCGCCAATGCCAAGCGATGAAATTCATCGGTAATGTGCCGCAACTCTACATGATTGGATTTCAGAAAATTACGCCGTGCCGGAATATTGAAAAACAGATTTTTAACGGACATTGATGTACCTTTTGGCGTAACACTTACTTCTTGAAAAATAACTTTGCTGCCTTCAATTTTCAGGTGCGTTCCAACTTCTTCCGTTTCGAGTTTGGTTTGCATCTCGACATGTGCAATGGCTGCAATCGAAGCCAAAGCCTCACCGCGAAAGCCCTTGGTATTCAGGTTGAAAAGGTCTTCCGCTTTCTGTATTTTAGAAGTGGCGTGCCGTTCAAAACTCAATCGTGCATCGGTAGCACTCATGCCGATACCGTCATCGACGACTTGTATTAAGGCCTTTCCACCATCTTTCACAATCAGTTTTATGCTCGTCGCACCAGCATCTAAGGCGTTCTCAAGAAGTTCTTTGACCACCGAAGCGGGACGTTGAACTACTTCACCTGCTGCTATTTGGTTGGCAACATGGTCCGGTAATAGTTTGATGATATCCGCCATTATTTCGGAAAGAATATAGAGAGGTCAAAATCGAAGATGTAAAGTACGATCAAGGCCAAAATGGCCAGAATGACCACCATTCGCATTTTGAGATTTCGGTCGCCCTGGCGTCGCGATTCTGCCATGGCATTACCGAACTTTCCTTTTAAGCCCCTAGGTGTATTTAGGGTGCTACGGTATTTGTCAAATTTTGGTTCAATTTTGAACGGACTACCCTCGCCCTTATCGTCAAAGTAACGGGGCGAATAGTCGAACTTTTTGTTTCCTCTTAGTCTTGTGAATTTGCTTAGCATTCCCATGAATTTCAAAGTTACTCAAAATCAAAAAATATGCCGTACTGAGTATGCCAAAATTTGTTAACAAGAGCTTGAGTTCAGACACAACTATACCGTCCGGGAATTACTAGGTATAAGGTAGAAGAATTTATAAAAGAGGAGAGTAGTTAAAAGTAAGCGAAAAAGTTTAAACGAGTTCATATTACGAAAGGTCTGAATGAACCCAAGAACAATATTTAAAAATATTTTAGGTTTACTTTTTTGCGGTATTCAGGCTAGCAATTTGACTTAGATATTTCGATTTTTTTGAATTTATGCTCCAAGTATCGCCATTTTGATAGCGGCGATAGCGGCCTCTGTACCTTTATTACCATGTTTGCCACCACTTCTTTCGCGGGCCTGTTGTATGGTGTTGTCGGTAAGAACACAAAAAATTACAGGCGTATCGAACTGTACATTTAAATTTTTGATGCCCTGGGCGGTGGCACTACAAACGAAATCGAAGTGTTTGGTTTCACCTTGTATAACACTGCCGATGGCAACGACCGCATCTACGTCTCGAGTGGTAATCAGTTTTTTACAACCAAAAGTCAGTTCAAAACTACCCGGAACATCCCAACGTATAATATTTTTTTCTTGTGCTCCACAGTCCAATAATGTGTCGAGAGCACCCGAATATAGGCTCTCGGTGATTTCAGAATTCCATTCAGAAACAACGATCCCAAACCGAAGGTCTTTCGCATTTGGGATCGTTGTTTTATCGTAGACCGATAAGTTTTTGTTGGCTGTGGCCATTAGATAGTTTCTTAGTTCGAACTTTTTGCCATTCCGATAAATGCATCGATGGTACGGGCCTCATCAGATGAAGCGTACTCGCCTTTTATGCGCTGAAAATATTGTAGCGCCTTATCGTTCTGGTTCAAATCTAAAGCGGAAACACCGGCTTTGTATAAAAATTTTGGGGCCGTATAGTCGTTTTTGCTATGTGCTATTGCCTTATCGTAGAATGCCAGTGCATCTTCAGGTTGGCCGAGTTGCATGAAGGCATCACCTAGGCCTCCTTTGGCCAAAGCGCCCAAAATATCGTCATCAGAGCTGAATTTTTCAAGATGGGAAATGGCTTCTTGGTACTTTTGCATGTTCAAGTAGGCCATTCCTGCGGAATAATTTGCCAGATTCGCAGCTTTGGTACCACTGTATTCGTCAATGATATCTAAAAACCCATATTTACCTTCGGCACCGTTCAGTGCTAGATTATATAGAGAATCTTTCGCCGTAGTACTGCTTAAGGCTTGATCGAAATACTGCTGCGGATAGTACATTTCATTCGCTGCACTGGCTTCTTTGGGTTTTTCGACGAACTGCACATAGGCCAAATATCCCAAAACGCCTACTGCAACAACCCCAATGATGCCCAAAATATAGTTTTGGTTCTTTGCTACCCAGGCCTCGGTCTTGGAAGCACTCTCGTCTAAGGTGCTAAAAACCTCCGCTGTTGCGCTTTCTTGCTCTGCTAATTCTTGCTCTTCCGCTTTATTCTTCGGTTTGAATCCGCGCTTTTTATATGTAGCCATCCTGTTTTTTTAAAGGTCGCGCAAAAATAAAGTTTTTATCCAAAACCCGAAGGGTATTTATTCGTTATTTTTGATGTTTTCATTAGCATCAGTACTAAAATCGGTAATACGGCACATGTTTTTAAAGAAATTGTCCCTTATCAACTACAAGAACTTTGATTCACAAAATTTTGATTTCGACGAAAAGATCAACTGTCTTGTTGGGCCGAACGGGATAGGAAAGACTAATGTGCTCGATGCGGTGTATCACCTCACGTTCGGAAAAAGTTACTTCAATCCCGTTTCCACGCAGAATATTCGACACAATGAAGATTTTTTTATGATTGATGGCGAATTCCAAAAAAAGGAAAGAGAAGAGAAAATCGTTTGCAGCCTTAAACGTGGAACAAAAAAAATCATCAAGCGCAATGGAAAAGCGTATGACAGACTTTCCGAACATATCGGATTATTACCGCTTGTCATTATTTCACCGGCGGACCGAGACCTTATACTAGAGGGTAGCGATACCCGCCGTAAGTTTATAGATGGGGTCATTTCGCAATCGGACAAGAAATATCTGCAAGATCTTATAAAATATCATAAAGTGCTCGCCCAGCGTAACTCGCTTTTGAAATATTTTGCGGCAAACCGTACGTTCGATAAAGACGCTCTTTCTGTTTATAACACGCAATTGGAAGACTACGGCACCGATATTTTTAACAAACGTGTCGCTTTTCTCGAAGCGTTTATTCCTATTTTTAAAGAGCAGTATATTGCTATTTCTGGAGGAAATGAAGAAGTATCGCTAGTTTACGAAAGCAAATTGCTGCATGAAGGCCTCTTGTCACTTTTGGAAAATAGTGTTGAAAAAGATAGGGCGCTACAATATACTTCTGCTGGCATACATAAAGATGATCTTGGTTTTGAGATTGCAGGCCATCCCATTAAAAAATTCGGTAGTCAAGGTCAGCAAAAATCATTTTTAATTGCCCTGAAATTTGCTCAGTTTCACTTTATCAAAGAAGAGTCGAAAACTACTCCCATTTTATTATTGGACGATATTTTTGATAAACTAGATGAGCACCGCGTAGGGCATATCGTAGCATTGGTCGATAATGAGAATTTCGGCCAGATATTCATTAGCGATACCCATGCCGAACGCACCGAAAATGTGGTGAAACAAATACATCAGTCGTATAGAATATTTAAGTTGTAAATTAAGAGGCTGTTTTGAAATATGTCAATTATTTTTTTATGCCCCTTTTTGCGCCATTCTTCGTTAAATTTTTATACCGTAGCTAAGGCTATGCTAGGAAATTTTGCCTAAAATAGCATCAAAAATCACATGTATAAATTCTAATCTCATATTTCAAAACAGAGTCTAAGTCAAGAATTTAAAAAGTGAATTGCTAAAAGGAAAATTTAAAAATTTAAGGAAGGAGCGGTTAATATATTCCCTTGACCTTTTTCCTCGGTCAACTATTTAATTGATTAGCGCGTGAAAATAATTTTTGTAATAGGATTTTGTTTTTTTTTCTTTGGATGTACAAATAGTATTTCCAAAGATGATTTAGAAATGTTAAGCGGTTATTGGGAAATCAATAAGGTCATTTTTTCAAATGGAAAAACCAAAGAATATAATGTGAATACCAGTGTCGATTACATTCAGTTCGAAGGTTTAAAGGGGTTCCGAAAAAAAGTACAACCCAAATTGAACGGAACTTACCAAACCTCCGATGATGCCGAAGCTTTCCTGATTTCTGAAATCGACGGAAACTTTTTCATCATTTATAAGACAGAACTCAGTGAATGGTCCGAGCAGTTGGTACGGCTAAATTCTGACACCTTTTCCGTAGTAAACGAACACGATGTTCGCTATGTTTACAAAAGATTTGAACCCATTTCTATTTCTGAATAATGGCAAAACGAAAAAACGACAACCTTAACATGAGCGATGCTCTGAAAGAGTTTATCAAGGAGAATCGTTTACAAAAAGGTATGGACAAGGTCGAGGCACGCGAAGCCTGGGCAGCCCTAATGGGCAATGGAGTGAACAATTATACCACGGCCATTGAACTTCGGGGTAATACGTTGTTCGTCGCATTATCGTCTTCTGTACTTCGGGAGGAACTAAGTATGGGTAAATCAAAAATAATTACAATGCTCAACGAAGAATTGGGCAAAGACTTAATTAAGAAATTGGTACTACGATAAAAACCTGTCAACCTAAGAATATTAGGCTGACAGGTCTTGGTTTAAATCTCGAATATTAATAAATTTCACGACCCGAAAAATGAAAAGAGCCTTCAATAGCGGCATTTTCATCACTATCAGATCCGTGTACCGCATTTTCGGCAATATCTGTTGCAAATAACTTTCTAATTGTGCCTTCAGCTGCTTCTTCGGGATTGGTCGCTCCGATAAGTGCCCGAAAATCTTCAACTGCATTATCTTTTTCCAAGATAGCGGATACGATAGGCCCACGGGTCATAAAACCGACCAGTTCACCGTAAAATGGACGTTCTTTGTGCACGGCATAAAATTCCTGGGCATCTCTTTTGCTCAGTTGTGTATATTTCATGGCGACGATTTTGAAACCTGCGGAGGTAATTTTCTCTAAAATACCACCGATATGGCCATTCTCAACCGCATCGGGCTTTATCATCGTAAATGTTCTGTTTGTTGTCATTTTAAAAATTTTGGGCAAAAATACGCTTTATTCCATAATCGGCAACTATTGAACTAGTCTTGAGTTTTAGTTTTGAACCGAGATTTTCCGCCTTTGGGGCCTAATGAAGACTTTTTTGAGTAGCATAGCCTTAGTTGCGGTCCAGGAAAAAATCAAAATTGGGATGAAAAAATTGAAAATCGCAGGTAAAAGAAATACTTAATACAAGTTCACTAATAGGTTTGTTTCAGTTCGCCTAGCAGTTCGTTGCCATCTCCCAGCATGGTAAATCGAACCTGTCTTGATTTTAAATTGAAACGAAGTAGACCAAAACTTTCGGTAAATATTACATCTCCAATCCGATACGGATTTGGTTCGCCTTTGTAGTCGGAATAGGCATGAGTGAGCCCACTGCTCGTAAAATCGATTAAGGGGTAAGAAAGGCCTACCACCTCTGTCTTCGAAAATTCAGAAATATGGCGGTCTCCAGAAAGTATAATCACGCTCTCAGCACCAGAATCGGTAATGACTTTTTTCAGCTTATCGACCTCATGAGGAAAATTTCCCCAAGTTTCAAAGCCATGTTCGTTTGACAGTACTTGAATGCTGCTTACGATGATATTGAAATCCGCTTTTGAACTGTTCAATTCATCACTTAGCCACTGCCATTGGTCATTTCCTAGTATTGTTCCCTCCCCATAAGAATTGGGTTTTGTTCGTTTTTTGGTTTTCGTATCCGGCGTAAGTGCCGTTCTGAAATAATGGGTTTCAAGAACAATAATTTTGATAATTCCTTCCGGCATATCATAATCATGGGATGCATATACACCTTCTTGTTTTCTTTTTGGACTATCCTCCGGTATCCCCATAAAACTGAGAAACTCTTGTTGGCTTTGCTTTTTAGATTCAAATTCAACCGGGCCATCGTTCAATCCATAGTCATTGTCGTCCCAAGTTCCGATTACTATAGCCTTGTTTTTCAATTGCTGATAACCCTTAACATGGTTTTGTGCTTCGTACATTGCTCGCAAGCGTTGCATATTATTGGTGTCGGTGTAAATGTTGTCACCGCCCCAGACCCATACGTCGGGTTGGGTGTCGAGTACATCGTCCCAAATTAAATTTGGTTTTTCTTGCTTGTTGCAAGAAGCCAAGGCCAGTGTAAAATCGGATAGAAAGTCAATACCTGTTTCCAATAATGCATCCTTAAGTAGTAGTCTGCTTGTTTGTCTTACATGCCTTAATGAGCATAAAACAAAAAATATAGAAGCAATGTTTATACATGTATTAGGTTTTGTGTGGCTAAATCAAAAATAAGGTATTGCGATTTAAGATTATGCTATTAAGTTGTATCTTTGCGCCCATGAATTTGGAGGCTATCAAAGCGGTGAAACGACTACTTTCCGAACCGCAAAAAATCGTAATCGTACCGCATAAAAACCCTGATGGTGATGCCATCGGATCAACCCTTGCCCTATGGCATTATCTTACAAATGCTGGCCAAGAAGCTAATATTGTAACACCGAACGATTATCCTAAATTCTTAAAATGGATGTCCGGTAACGAACATATCTTAAATTTTGAGAAAGAAAATTCTCAGGCCAAAAACAAAATAGAAGCAGCTACATTAATTTTCACGTTGGATTTTAACCATCTTGGCAGAATCGGACAAATGGAATCAGTTTTGGAGGCCTTGTCGGCACCTTTTATAATGATCGACCATCATCAGGCCCCATCCGACTATGCCCAAATTATGTACTCGGATGTTTCGATGAGTTCTACTTGCGAAATGGTGTATAATTTTATCGAATTCTTGGGTGATACCGATAAGATAACTAACGAGATGGCCGATTGCCTATACACAGGAATCATGACCGATACCGGCTCTTTTAAATTTTCATCGACAACTGGCCGAACACACCGTGTTGTGGCCGAACTGATCGATAAGGGCGCTCAGGCTACGAAAATAAATCATAGGGTCTTCGACACCAATACACCGGGCAGATTACATCTCTTAGGGTGTGCCCTCAAGAACATGGTCATCTTGAAGAATTTGCGAACGGCATACATTACCTTAAGCCAAGAAGAACTTGATGCCCACGAATTTCAAAAGGGCGATACCGAAGGTTTCGTCAATTATGGTCTTACACTCGAAGGTATTATCTTTGCGGTCATTTTTATCGAGAACAAAGAAGAAGGAATTATTAAGATTTCGTTTCGTTCTATAGGTGATTTCTCGGTAAACGAATTTGCTAGGAGTCATTTTGAAGGCGGAGGACACAACAATGCGGCAGGAGGTAAAAGCGACCGTTCGTTACTGGAAACAGCGACCCATTTTGAATCCCTTTTAAAAAATTATCAAGACCAATTGAATCCATAAAATAAGAGGAACGAATATAGAATATAGAAAAAAGACGAATTTCGGCAAAGGTAAACGCTATGGGGGCCGTAAGTATTATTTCAAGATAGTAAATACTTTATCCTCTCAACTTTTTAATTGGACGTACTACTATTTAAACTAATACTCCCGTTTTTTTTGAACTTGAACTTTCGCTTGAATTTGTATAAATGAGTTATAACAATAATACTACCAGGAAATATGTAGCGTGCCTTTTATGTTTTATAGGGCTTTCAAGCTGCAGTGGTCCTGAGCCGCGTAGACCGGTCGAAGTGAAGTCCGGTAGCTTTTTTAAACAATCCGTTGAGCGAAGCAAACAGCTTCTAGCCCAAGAGGAAAAAGCCATTCAAGAAATCATAAAAGAAGATAGTCTGCAGGAGTATACCCATAGCGCAAGCGGATCGTGGTACTATTTTGATGTGAAGAACCAACATGCAGCTTATAAACCGCAACCTGATGATCTGGTTACGATGACCTATAATATGGTCAATTTTAACAACGATACGATTTATTCCAACGAAGATATCGGAATGTTGAAATATAAGGTGGATAAGCAAGAGCTGTTTGGAGGCCTAAGGAATAGTGTAAAATTGCTCAAAGAAGGCGAGACAGCAACTTTTCTTTTTCCGTCTTCGTTAGCTTATGGCTATCACGGAGACAATAAGAAGATAGGAATCAACGTTCCCGTAAAATCTACAGTGTCTATTTTAAAAATTGAAAAAAATCAGAGGAACCTTCCTTGAGCGTAAAAAACGAGTAAGAAGTAAAAAAATAAAAATTTCGAAATGAGAAAAGTATATTATTTGATAGCCCTTACCACATTGCTGATTGGCTGCAAAAGTCAATATGCCGAGTTGGGCGATGGTCTTTTTGCTGACATACATACCTCCGAGGGTAATATTATCGTAAAGTTCGAATATCAAAAAACACCTGTAACCGTAGCTAATTTTGTTTCCTTAGCAGAGGGCAAGAGTCCATTTGTTACAGATAGTTTGAAGGGTAAAAGGTATTATGATGGTATTATTTTTCATAGGGTTATGAAAGATTTTATGATTCAGGGCGGTGACCCTACCGGAACTGGAAGAGGAAACCCCGGCTATAAGTTTATGGATGAGTTGAGTGATTCTTTAAGACATAACAAAAAGGGAATTTTATCTATGGCTAATTCTGGTTTTGCGACAAATGGAAGTCAATTCTTTATAACCCATAAGGCTACTCCATTTCTTGACGGTTATGATGAGAATGGGTTTTTAAAACAATGTGAAAATCCAAGGATTAGTTGTCATACCGTTTTCGGAGAAGTCATCGAAGGTCTTGAGGTATTAGATTCCATAGCCAATGTAAAGATCTCGCAAGACCCAACTACCAAAGACAGGCCCATAACCGATGTGATCATGAACACGGTCGAGATCATACGCAACGGCAAGGAGGCCAAAAAGTTCGATGCCGTTGAGGTCATGAGGGATTACTTTGCAGAGGAAAAGGCAAAAATTGCAGCATTTGAAAAGATGAAAAGCGATTTTGCTGCTGCTTTGCCAAAACAAAAAGAAGAGGCCGAAGAACTGCCTTCAGGCCTAAGAATACTCACCCTAAAAGAGGGTGAAGGTATTAAGCCTATAATCGGTGGTCAGGCTCTTGTGCACTATGCCGGATATTTAGAAGACGGTACACTTTTCGACAGTAACTACGAAGAAATAGCAACCAAGCATAACAAGTTTGATGCAAGAAGAAAACAAAGTGGGCTTTACGAACCTATGGCCATGGAATATAGCCCCGATGCACGTATTATTGCAGGTTTCAAAGAGGGAATGTTGAATATGAAGGTAGGGGACAAGGTGCGTGTATTTATTCCTGCACACCTAGGGTATGGCCCACAAGGCACTGGCCCTATTCCTCCGAATGCCGATTTGGTATTTGATCTAGAGATTACAGGTATTGCTGAGTAATAATCAAAGAGTTCGTTTTTGATAGATAAAAAACCCGCATAAGGCGGGTTTTTTGTGTTTTATACTCACTTTCATCAATAATGTAGTTCGTCTAAAAATAATAATAGAATCAGAAAAGCGACGTTCTTGAATCCTATCTTTAGTATTAATCCCAAATCTTTAACCTATGAATTGGTATTTGAAAGTTTTACAGAATTACGCCGGTTTCGAAGGTCGAGCCAGAAGAAAAGAATATTGGATGTTCTTTTTATTCAACATGTTAATTTCGTACGGACTACAAATTATTGCCGATATAACCGAGACACCGGTGCTAATGTTCATTTATGTACTCTATGCGTTTGGAGTTTTGATTCCCAGTATTGCCGTAAGCGTACGGAGAATGCACGATGTTGGTAAAAGCGGGTGGTTCATCATCGTACCTTTCTATAACCTATACTTGGCCTGTACGGAAGGTGATCATCTTGATAACCAGTATGGCCGTAATCCGAAAGCGGCAGAAGAAACTATCTTACAAAAAGTTTAGAAATCGTTGTATTTTGGCTTTAAAAAAAGGGTCCGTCGATAGACGGACCCTTTCTTAATTTTAGCCTTTTGGTATTTCCTTCAATATAGCTAATAAGAACTTCCAAAATTTCTGAACGGAAGAAATGCTGACCCGTTCATCGGGAGAATGTGCCCCCATGATTGTAGGCCCGAAGCTTATCATGTCTATATCGGGATAATTTTGTCCTAGAATTCCACATTCCAATCCGGCATGGCAGGCTGCAACTTTTGGTTTTTCACCAAACAAATCTTCATATATCTTTTCTGAAACTTTCAGAATCGCCGAATCTGGATTCGGCGCCCAACCCGGATAATTCCCACCAAAATCCACATTGAACCGAGCAAGTTCAAAAGTAGATTTTAATGAGTTCGCCAAGTCTATTTTAGCGGAATCTACAGATGATCGTGTTAGGCATCCAATCTTGATATTCCCGTTCTTGACTTCTACGCGTGCAACATTATTGGATGTTTCCACTAGATCCGGAATTGCCGCACTCATTGCATAGACCCCATTATGCGCCGCATGGATACCTTTCAAAAGTCGTTTTTGCGCCCCAATACCCATTACCGTTGGTGGCGCACTGCACTTTTCCACGGTAATTTTGAGGTTGGGTTCTTGAACTTTCAGCTCTTCTTTGAAGGTTTCTGCCCATTCTTGAACAGATTTCTCAAAATCATCCGTTCGTGATTTGAGTACCACCATTTTTGCTACGCTTTCTCGAGGAATAGCATTACGTAAACTACCGCCTTCAATTTCGGAAATACGCATCATAAAATTCACTGAAGCATTGTACAGCAAACGGTTCATGATTTTGTTGGCATTGCCCAGGCCCTTATGAATATCTATTCCGCTATGCCCACCCTGAAGTCCGTCTACGTAAACCTTATAGGCTGCCGTTGCCTTCGGTACCGGTTTCTCTTTGTATTTCTTGGTTGCAGTCACATCGATGCCACCGGCGCAACCAATATCCAATTCGTCATCTTCTTCGGTGTCTAGGTTCAATAGTATTTTTCCTTTGAGGATGCCGCCCTCTAACCCCATGGCTCCGGTCATTCCCGTTTCTTCGTCGACTGTAAAGAGTGCTTCCAGCGGTGGATGGGGAATATCGGTGCTCAACAAAAGCGCCATAATTGTGGCCACGCCCATGCCGTTATCGGAACCAAGGGTAGTTCCTTTGGCTTTTACCCAATCATTATCCACATACATTTCAATACCTTGAGAATCAAAATCGAACTTGACATCATTGTTTTTTTGATGTACCATATCAAGATGTGACTGTAGGGTCACTACCGTTCTGTCTTCCATACCAAAAGTAGCCGGTTTTCGGATGATAACATTACCCACGTTATCTTTGAGGGTTTCTAGGTTGAGTGATTTTCCGAAATCCATCATAAACTGAATGACCCGCTCCTCTTTTTTTGAAGGACGGGGTACTGCGTTCAGATCGGCAAACTTGTTCCAGATCATTTTTGGTTGTAATTGACGGATTTCTTTGTTCATAGGGTGTTATTTTTTCCCAAAAATACGGAGTCAAAAATTGGTATGGGTGATATTTGTTTAATTTTGATACGATGTCATTCCACGATCAGGGAGACACTTAAATATTATATTCCTTGTACAACAAGTTAAAAAACGGTATTGCCCTAAGTTTACTACCCCAGTTGCTACTCGTCGGTTGGCTGGGTAGTAATCCTGAAATTGTTGAAACGTATTATAGCAATGGTATCTATCCGGTAATCAGCCAATTTTTTAGACTGCTTTTTGGGTGGATTCCTTTTTCGGTTGGTGAAATTATCTATGCCCTACTGATTATTTTAGCGTTTCGTTACGTTTTCAAAAACTGGTCGAAGATTAAAGCTGCTCCCTTTGGTTTTCTACGAAATGTTGTTGTCGTTCTTTCCGTTTTCTATTTTACTTTTAATTTGGTATGGGGGCTAAACTACTACCGAAAGCCAATTGCCCAAAACTTCGCTATTCGCGATAGCGTGAGCAGCCAAGAAGTAATTGATCTCGCTGAAAAGTTGATATTTAAAACGAACCGATTACAAGTAAAGATTACTGGAGATAGTACGCTGATGGTACAAGTGCCCTATGACAGAAAAGAGATTTTTAACAAAACTGTCAATGGATATGAACAACTACAAGAACAATTGCCATTTTTGGAATACGACCATCGCAGTTTAAAAAAATCAACATTTAGTACACTAATTAGTTATTTGGGTATTGGTGGATATCTGAACCCCTTTACCAACGAGGCACAAGTGAATGCGTTGACACCCGTTTTTCGTTTTCCGGTAGTCAGTGGCCACGAAGTGGGACATCAAGTGGGTTACTCCAAAGAAAACGAGACCAATTTTATAGGCTATTTGGTTACTATGAAAAATGAAGATATTTATTTTCAATACTCTGCTTCAGCATACGCTTTGAGTCATTGCCTGAGTTCTATACGTCGCGTTGAAGAACAAAAATTTCAAGAGTTGTACGCTAAAATCAATTTGGGAGTTCAAGAGAATTATAGGGAACTCTATGAATTCAACCTAAAGTATGCGAATCCGTTCGAACCTATTTTTAAATCTATTTTTGACACTTTTTTAAAGGCCAATCGTCAGCAAGAAGGCGTAAAGAGCTACAGCAAAATCGTAGAGTTGATGGTGGGTTATCATGAGAAGTATCCTTTGTGAAATACAAGTTCAAGAGTCAAGCGCAAGTTCAAAAATAATTCAGTTCACATATAAAATGTCAAAGTTATGTTTTAGAATAATGTAGAATGTTATTATCTTTATGTAGAACCTAATATACGATAAATGAATCTTTACAATATTTTGAACAATCTGGACAAGGGCGAGAAGGTGGAGCTTGCCCGGCTTCTGCACCACAAGCTCAACGTCCCCGACCTGAACCCGAAGTCTACCCGAAAGTGGATGATGAGGCGACCATTGTGCTGACCTACCCTAAAACCCAGGGAATAATTCAGGCTTCTTGGAAC